>Ga0123354_10001360_pt1 | contig 29369 bp, 29 predicted proteins | sample TergutLab28metaG_2_FD_97872 | JGI IMG/M metagenome (GOLD analysis project Ga0123354, IMG submission 97872) | Labiotermes labralis P4 segment gut microbial communities from Petit-Saut dam, French Guiana - Lab288 P4 | ecosystem: Host-associated > Arthropoda: Insects > Digestive system > Gut ... | reverse complement strand
TATCCGATGAAAGCGGAGTGGAAGCCCTAATCGGAAGAGAAAATCAAGGATTTATAAAGGAGGAAGATTATGATCAAAGCTGTTATTTTTGATTGGGCAGGCACCGCAGTGGACTACGGCAGTGTGGCCCCGGTAGAAGGATTTATCGACGGGTTCCGCAGGATCGGCGTCGATATAACGGCGGAAATGGCGCGCAAACCGATGGGAATCGCAAAACTCGATCACACAAGAGCTATTGCCGCCATGCTCGATCAGCCAATTTCCGAGGAACAGATCTTAGAGGCTTACGATGCTTTTGAGGAAATGATGTTTGCCGTCGTCGAACAATATTGCGACGTCCTGCCGCATGTGGCGGAAACGGCGGCCGCGCTGCGGCGACAGGGGATCAAGATCGGTTCAACCACAGGATATACCTCGATCATGATGGAAAAAGTTTTGCCGAAAGCGGCAAAGGCGGGATACGCGCCCGACTTTTGCGTCACGCCGGATCAAGCCGCCAAAGGCAGGCCGTATCCGTATATGATTTGGCAAAACCTCATGCAATTTGATATCGCAGATCCCCGGGAAGCCGTAAAAGTCGGGGACACGGCGGCAGATATTGAAGAGGGGAAAGCCGCCGATTGCTGGACGGTAGGCGTCATTATGGGCTCTTCCGAGTTGGGGCTTAACCGCAAAGAAGTCGCCGCCTTGCCATCGGAAGAACTGACCTGCCGCAAGGCGGCCGTCCGCGCAGCGTATTACAAGGCCGGGGCGGATTATATAATTGACGATATGAGCGGGCTTTCGGAGGTGATTGTCGATATCAACCGCCGTCTTGAACAGAGCGTCCCGCGCAAACTGCTGACCCCGGGCCCGCTGACAACGAGGGATTCGGTCAAGCGCGCTATGTTCACCGATCACTGCACATGGGACGACGAGTATAAATCGATCACAACCACCGTGCTGAACGACATCACCCAAATCGCCGCGAACGACAGTTACGCCACGGTTCTCTTGCAGGGCAGCGGCTCCTATGCTGTGGAGGCTATGATAAACTGCCTCATACCGAAAGAGGAGAAAATTCTGTTTCTGGTCAACGGGGAATACGGCAAGCGTATGCTGACCATTGCGAAAGACGCTCACAGGAGTTATGAAACCCTGGCATTTGACATGACGCTGCCCGTGGACACGGAAGCCGTCGAGAAGGAACTGCAATCCGATGGGGACATCGGCACCGTGGTGTTTGTCCACTGCGAAACCACCAGCGGCGTGCTGAATCCTCTTGAGAAAATCACAAAGCTGGCGAAATCATACGGCAAAAAAGTGCTTGTGGACGCTATGTCCAGTTTTGCCGCCTATGAAATCGACATGCCCGGGCTTGATATCGACGCGCTGGCGGCAAGTTCAAACAAATGCCTGGAGGGACTGCCCGGCTTGTCGTTTGTGATCGCAAAGAAATCGCTTTTGAAAGAATGCGGAGGCAATTCCACGTCTCACAGCCTGGATCTGCATGATCAGTATCAGGGGTTATACGCAGGCGGCGGAAAATTCCGTTTTACATCGCCTACGAATGTGCTGTTGGCCCTGCGGCAGGCGATTGACGAATACAAGAAGGAAGGCGGTTTGCCTGCCCGCCGGAAGCGGTATATAAAGAATCACAAAGTTTTGACGCAAGGGCTTGAAAAACTCGGAATACGTTCCATTGTTGCACCGGAACATCAATCGTACATTATTACCACATTCGACCTTGGAGATTTTGATTTTTCAAAGCTGTATGCGGCGCTGAAATCAAAAGGATTCATCATTTATCCGGGGAAGCTGACCGACCTTCCGACATTTAGGCTGGGCAATATCGGAGACGTCTACCCTTCGGATATGGCTGCGCTGGTGACCGCTATCGAGGAATATATGCGCGAACACAAAAGCGAAGAAAAATAATCAACGTATTTTTGTTTGTACAAACGCGAAACTATCCAAAGATAGCATGCACGATTTTACAAAGATTTTACACAAACGTGCATGCAGATTTTACATTGCCGCCGTATGCTGAATATACAAGCGAAAATACCTTTCGCACGTGAATGAAAAAATTCGTTAGAGGAAAAGAAATTAAAGAGGTTTAAAGGAGAAAAAATGAAAAAATTAGCACTTGTCATACTCGCATTGGTCCTGCTGGTCGGAACGCTTTCGGCCTGCGGCAGTTCCAATGCGTCCGGCGGTCAGACAACCAACAACAGCCCTGCGGCAACAACTCCCGCCGGTTCCGCGCCAACTGCCGGAGGCTCGGCATCGCAGGCCGCGCCTGCGCCCGCGGCCAATGTTTCCGGTAGCATTTCGGCTTCCGGTTCGTCGGCACTCTATCCGCTGGTCAACATCGCCGCCAACCAGTTCAAAGCTGCGAATCCGAACGTTTCGATGACCATTGCCGCCGGCGGTTCGGGTACCGGTCTCAATAATGTTTTGGCTGGCACAGTGGATATTGGCAACTCGGATGTCTACGCCGCAGAAAAACTTGACGCCGGTGACGCGGCCAAACTGACGGATCACAAGGTATGTCTCATCGGTGTGGCAGTCATCGTAAACGCCGACGTGGCCGCGACGGTCAAGACCCTTACATCGGATCAGCTCAAAGCGATTTTCAATGGGACGACCAACAATTGGAAACAAGTCGGCGGTCCGGACGAGCAGATTACGATCGTCAACCGCCCCACGTCTTCCGGTACACGCGCGTTATTTACAAAATGGGCTCTGGGCGGACAGAGCAGCGTTGAAGGCGACACCTCTCTTCAGACAGATGACTCCAATGCTCTTCTGACGACAGTCGGGAACACGAAAGGTACAATCGGATATCTGGCGCTTTCCTATCTGAATGTTGCAAGTGCAAATATCGCGACGGTCCAAATCGATGGTGTTGACCCGACCTACGAGAATATCTATAATGATAAATATCAGGTCTGGGGCTATGAGCATATGTATACGAACGGCAAGCCAAACGCGCAAACACAGGCTTTCCTCGATTACATGATGACGCCGACCATGCTGACGCAGGCGGGAACGCTGGGTTACGGCGACCCCAGCAAATTGAACGCGGACGCTGCGAAATCCAGATAAGGCAGAATAAATAAACTCGTATCGGGCGGCCGTCGCGCTCATGCGCGGCGGCTGTTTGATAATAAGAAATGCAGAAAAATAGGGAGTGTTGATTAATAAATGGCATATGCAAGCGACAAGGATTTTACACAAAAGAGATTGAATCAGCCTCTCCTGAATAAAAAATGGAGGACAGAGTACGCCGGACGAACGCTTGTAACAATCTTCGGCATATTCATCATTCTTCTGGCGCTGACGATTCTGGGATTTCTTGGATACAGAGGAAGCGCAACATTTCTGAACTACGGCCATTCCGTGGCCGAGTTTTTGTTTTCTACAAACTGGAATCCCGGCGAAGCCGGTCAAAGCGGGACGGTTGGCGCGGCGATTTTCATCGTGGGCTCCCTTACGGTAAGCGGTTTCGCGCTTTTGATCGCGACACCTTTTGCCATTGCGATGGCAATCTTCATCAGTGATATTTCTCCGAAAATCGGAAGCCGCTTTCTGCGCCCCGTTTTGGAGATCTTTGTTGGTATTCCATCGGTCGTATACGGTTGGATTGGCCTCACGGTCTTGGTGCCGTTTATCGCGAATGTCTTTAACCTGCCTTTCGGTTTCAGTGTTTTGGCTGCTTCCATCGTGGTGGCCGTTATGATCTTTCCGACGATCGCGAGCGTCGCCACTGATGCGATGCAGGCGATCCCTGCCGAATACCGCGACGCTTCCTATGCGTTGGGATCGACCCGTTGGCAGATGGTTTGGCATATCAAGTTACGTTCGGCGATGCCTGGTATTCTAACCGGGATCGTGCTCGGACTTGCCCGGGCTTTCGGCGAGGCCCTAGCTGTAGCGATGGTTGTCGGACAAAGTACCCGTTTCGTCGACAGTTTGCTTTCGCCGACCAATACGCTGACCGCTGTCATCACAGCCAACATGGGCAATACGGTGAATGGCAGCGAATACAACGACGCACTGTGGTCGATGGCCTTCCTGTTGTTGCTGATTTCCTTCGGGTTTATCATACTGATTCGCGTGCTGGGCAGAAAGAGGAATGAGCTATGAATAAAAACCGTTCGGCAAAGCAGGCGGACCGGGTTGCGACCGGTGTCCTGTACGGAATCGCTGCTTTTTTTGTGTTGCTGCTTGCGTCCATAACAATCTATATTTTGTACAAAGGCGTGCTGGCCGCCTCACCCGATTTGCTTTCGTTTTCGGGAGACGGCGTCGGCGTGCAGCTTTTCAATACAATCTACCTGGTATTCCTGTCACTGCTCATCACTGTTCCAATCGGGATGTTTACCGGCATCTATATGGCGGAATACGCCGGAAAAGGTTCGCTGATCGCGGTTATCCGCACTTGCATCGAAACCTTGTCGTCGCTCCCGTCGATCATCGTCGGCCTGTTCGGGTTTTTGGTTTTTATCCAGATGACGCACTCTAAATGGAATCTTTTGGCAGGCGCGCTTTCCCTCGCCATCTTGAATATTCCGCTTATTGCCCGGACCACTGAGGATGCGATGCGCTCTATCCCCCGGAGCTATTATGACGGCAGTATCGCACTCGGCTCGACTCGCTGGCAGACGGTTGTCCATGTGCTGCTGAAAGCGAGCATCCCGCAAATTATGACCGGTGTGATATTGGCTGCAGGACGCGGTTTCGGTGAAGCTGCCGTGCTGATTTACACCTCCGGCATGAGTTCGGACATCAACTTCAATAACTGGAACCCGACCAGCATCACTTCCCCGCTCAATCCTTTCCGACCTGCGGATACATTATCTGTACATATATGGGCAATCAAAACCGAGGGGATCGCCGCAAACTCACAGCAAATCGCCGATCTTTCGGCTGCCATGTTGATTATATTGGTATTTGCTTTCAGTTTGGGTTCCAGGGCCCTTGGACGCCATCTGCAAAAAAATGCCGGCGAAATTTGAGGAGGCGTTATATAGATACCAATGATGAACAACTGCATTGAAGTACAAAAACTGAACCTTTTTTACGGCGATTTCCAAGCCTTGAAATCGATCGATCTGAATGTTGGCGCAAACCGCATCACAGCTTTGATCGGGCCGTCAGGCTGCGGTAAGTCGAGCTTCCTGAAAACCCTGAATCGCTTAAACGATTTGATCGATGGCTGTCGGGTTGAGGGGAAAATCCTGCTGGAGAATGAAGATATTTATTCGAAGACCGTTGACCCAACGGAACTGCGGGAACGCGTCGGAATGGTCTTTCAGAAACCAAACCCGTTTCCGATGTCCGTTTACGATAACGTTGCTTACGGACCCAGGATCCATGGCCAAAAAAGCAAAAATAAACTGGACGAGATCGTCGAGCAGAGCCTGCGGGGGGCCGCGCTTTGGGATGAGGTGAAAGACCGCCTGAAAAAATCGGCGATGGCGCTGTCGGGCGGGCAGCAGCAGCGGCTCTGTATCGCGCGTGCGCTTGCGGTGGAACCGAAAGTGTTGTTGATGGACGAACCGACTTCCGCCCTGGATCCTATATCCACAGGGAAGATCGAAGAGCTTGCCTCAGAATTGAAAAAGGAGTACACGATTATCATCGTGACACATAATATGCAGCAAGCCGCCAGGATCAGCGATACAACTGCGTTTTTCCTGCTAGGTGAGTTGGTGGAATACAGCGGTACGGAAGAGATGTTTTCCGCGCCGAAAGAAAAACGAACGGAAGATTACATAACAGGGAGGTTTGGATGATGCGCACGCAGTACGACGAACAGTTAGCCGAAATGAACCGTCTGCTCCTGAAGATGGGTGCCTCCATTGAAAACGCGATACAGATGGCGGCGCAGGCGCTGCTGACGCAGGATAGGGAACTCGCGGAAAAGACCATTCAGTATGACAGCGAAATCGACAGCCTTGAAAAGGAGATCGAGCATGTCTGCTTGAATTTGATCATGCGGCAACAGCCGGTGGCGAGCGACCTGCGGCAGGTTTCTGCGGTTCTCAAGATGATCACGGATATGGAACGGATCGGGGATCACGCGGAGGATATTTCGGAAATCACGATCCTGCTTGCGGGCGATGTCTATATCAAAAAACTGGAGCATATCCCACAGATGGCCAATGTGACAACGGAAATGGTGACGAAGAGCCTGAATGCCTTTGTCATGAAAGACGACGCGCTCGCGAAAGAAGTCATTGCTACGGACGACAAGGTTGACGAGTTGTTCTGCAATGTAAAAGAAGATCTGCTCGCGCTGATTCAGGAAGATATCGAAAACGGTGGGCAGGCGATGGATCTGCTCATGATCGCGAAATATTTTGAGCGCATCGGCGATCACGCTGTGAATATCGCCGAATGGGTGATCTTCTCTGTTACCGGAGAGCACAAAAACATCCGTATTTTATAGGATGTGCAGGCGGTGACGATGAAAAAAATTTACGTGGTTGAAGATGATGAGGACATCCGGGAACTTGTTTTCTACACGCTCAAGTCCGAATTTGAGGTGACCGGATTTTCGCACCCTTCGGATTTCTGGCGGGCTATCCGGTCTGAAATGCCCGATCTGGTGCTTTTGGATATCATGCTTCCCGGAGAAGACGGCATTTCGATTCTAAACGGACTGAAGTCCGATAACCGGACCCGAGCGCTTCCGGTCATCATGTTGACGGCGAAGACAGGCGAGTTTGACCGCGTCAAAGGCCTCGATCTGGGTGCTGACGACTATATCACAAAACCGTTTTCGATCCTGGAACTCACGTCAAGGATCAAAGCCGTTTTGCGCAGGAGCGCTGCGGCGGAAGGCCCCGTCGAATTGATCGAGATTGGCCTCGTAGCCTTATACCCGGAAAAACGTACCGTGACCGTCTGCGGTGAAACCGCTTCCCTTACGTATAAAGAATTTGAACTTTTGCGGCTGTTCATGGAAAATCAGGGAACCGTTCTCAGTCGGGACAAGATCATGCTGCAAATTTGGGGGACCGACTTTGAGGGCGAAACAAGAACCGTCGATATGCATGTCAAAACCCTGCGGCACAAATTGGGCGATGGCGGCGACATCATCAAAACTGTACGCGGCGTAGGCTATAAAGCGGAAAGCGGCGACTGACCATGCGCAGGAAGACTACAACCTATATGCTGATTGTCGCATTCTGCTGTGTACTTTTGATGTCTGTGCTGTTGATTTTTGTTCTCAATTCGGATTCTTTCCGGCAGAATATTTATGAAATCATTCTCCCCATCTATATCGGTGTCGTTGTGATTGTCCTCGTATCCTGTCGCCTGGCGGCAGGCCGGCTTACAAAAAAAATAACCGGTTCGATGAACCGCGCCATTTTTGACGAGGACAGCGTTGTCTATGATGAACTGTCGCCGTTCATCCGGTATATTCAGGATCAGAAAGCGCAGCTGAACGAACGGCTTGATGAAATTCTAAAAGAAAAAACACTGCTTGAAGCACTGTCCAAGAGCATGAACGAGGGGCTGATCCTGGTGGACGGGGATGGCGGGATGCAGTCGATCAACCGAAGCGCTCATACCATTCTTGGCATCGACGAATCCTACATCGGAAAAAACATTCTGGAAGCAATCCGGCACGTCGACATTCCGGAACATCTCAATCAGGCGCTTTCAGGCCGGAGCAACGAATGGATCCACGAAATCTCGGCCCGAACGTATCAGATTCTTTTCAGTCCGGCGGACAATGGCGTTCTGATTCTTTTCCTTGACATTACCGAAAAGGCCGAAGCCGAGAAACTGCGCCGGGAATTTTCTGCGAATGTTTCACACGAACTAAAGACTCCACTTACGATTATCTCCGGCTATGCGGATTTGATCGAAAACGGCCTTGCCAAGAACGAGGATATAATCGGCATGGCGGAAAAAATAAAGAACGAGTCCGCCAGGCTGGTTACATTGATCGAGGATATTATCAAATTGTCACAGCTTGACGAATCAAACGGATCGAAAAATTATTCCGGGTTCGATCTCGCCGAGTTGGCCCGTGAAGCGGCCGACAGCCTGAAAGAGCGTGCCAGCGGTGCAAATATTGCAATCGAAGTTCCGGACGCGCCGGTCATCGTTACGGCAAATCGCGACATGATGTTTGAGCTGTTGTACAATCTCATCGATAATGGTATCAAATATAACAAACCGGACGGGAAGATCAAAATCGATCTGATTCAAAATCACGACAAGACAAATATATTGGTGACTGATACAGGTATAGGCATCGAGCGGAAGCATTTGGATCGGATATTTGAACGATTTTATCGCGTGGATCCGTCGCGGTCGAAGAAAACCGGCGGGACAGGCTTGGGGCTGTCCATCGTCAAGCATATTGTCGCCTTTCATGGCGGAACCATCTCAGTAAAAAGCAAGCCGGACGTCGGAACGACAATTCATATCTCATTTTAGATCACGAAAAACCATAAAAGATCCGCTTCGGCTGGCAAAAGAAATGTTGGTGTTTTGTTAAAAATATATTGACAATCATCTATGTATTGCGTAAAGTATATATAGACGTTAATCTATGTGAGGTGATGGAATGAACGAAAAGTATAAAGAGTATGCTCAATTTTTCAAAGTATTGTCTGACCCGAATAGACTTATGATCGTGGATATGCTTTCCTGCGGCGAACTTTGCGCCTGCGTGATTTTAGAAAAGTTCCGAATAACGCAGCCGACGCTTTCACACCACATGAAAGCTCTTTGCGACTGCGGATTGGTAACCGGGCGAAAAGAAGGCAAGTGGACATATTATTCGCTGGTTCCCGTTCAGGTGCAAAATATGAAAAATTTTCTTTATTTGATTACAGCTAATAAAGAGGCTTGTATTTGCGAATCATGTAAACCGGAGGACTGCAATGAGTAAATCCAAATTATCGTTTCCGGATTGTTTTCTTACGCTGTGGATTTTCGCGGCAATGGGCGTCGGCATCCTGCTCGGCTACGCAGCGCCGGGCCTTTCAAACTCATTGGAGAGCATGAGTTCCGGCACAATTTCATGGCCTATCGCCGTCGGACTGATTGTGATGATGTATCCGCCGCTTTGCAAAATTAAATATGAGGAAATCGGTAAGGTTGCGAGAAATAAAAAGGTACTCGGATTTTCTCTCATTCAAAATTGGGTTATCGGTCCGATCCTCATGTTCTTGCTTGCCATACTGTTTTTGCCGGATATGCCGAACTACGCTATCGGTCTTATTATGATCGGGTTGGCTCGTTGTATCGCAATGGTGATTGTCTGGAACACGCTGGCGAAAGGCGACAATGAATACTGTGCTGCGCTGATCGCTCTCAACTCAATTTTTCAAATCATTTTTTACTCGGTCTATATCTATCTGTTTATCACTGTCCTTCCGAAATGGCTCGGGCTGTCGTGGGGCGGTGAGGTTGTCAATGTGTCCATTTGGAGCGTAGCAAAAAGCGTCCTGATTTATCTTGGTATCCCGTTTGTGTTGGGCTTTTTTACCCGGTTCATTCTGATACGGGTAAAAATAAAGGAATGGTACGAGAAAGCGTTTATACCTAAAATCTCACCTGTTGCGCTGATCGCACTGTTGTATACCATTATTGCTATGTTCACGCTCAAAGGCCAAAATATTATTCAATCACCGCTGGTTGTAGTCCGGATAGCAATTCCGCTGCTGATTTATTTCGCCGTTATGTTTCTTGTCAGTTTCTTTATTTCTTATAAACAGAGATTCAGTTATGAACGAACCGTAACGCTCTCATTTACAGCCGCCAGCAACAATTTTGAACTTGCTATCGCAGTTGCGGTCGCGGTGTTCGGCATCGCGTCCGATCAGGCGTTTGCGGCGGTGGTCGGGCCACTGATAGAAGTCCCTGTAATGATCTCGCTTGTCAATCTGGCCTTATGGCTCAAAAGAAAATATTTTGACAAGGAGTTAAATGTATGAGTCAAACTTGCTGTTCAGAAAATAGTTGCTGCTGCTCAGAGAGTACAGGGCAAGCGGTAAACATATCAACATCGCTTACATTCCGGGATCATTGGGGCGCTTTCAAGGTTCGCTGGGGCGTCGGACGCACGAATTATCGAGTCGAACCGGGGCTTTATGCGGTCGGCGGGCCGGATGAAAATTCGCCCGTGCTGGTAAGCGCGAATTATAAGCTGACGTTTGATACTTTGCGGAAAAACCTTGCCGGGCTGGATTGCTGGCTGCTGATCCTCGATACAAAAGGCGTCAATGTCTGGTGCGCGGCGGGGAAAGGCACTTTTGGGACGGATGAATTGATCGACCGCATACAGATGACAGGGTTGTCCGAAGTCGTCGCGCACAAACGGCTGATTCTGCCGCAACTGGGAGCCGTCGGCGTGAGCGCCCATGAAGTGACGCGGCGCACGGGCTTTTCCGTCCTTTATGGCTCTGTGCGGGCAGACGACATCAGGGCATTCATCGCGTCCGGCTATGAAGCGACAAAAGAAATGCGGACGGTCAAATTCACGCTCAGAGACCGGCTGGTATTGACGCCGGTGGAATTGGCAGAAACACTGAAGCCGCTGTTGATGATCTTCGGCGTTCTGTTTCTGGTCAACCTGTTCGCCGCGAAACCGTTTGGAGTGTATGATTTTTGCGTCTTTGTCGGGACGATTATCGTGGGATCCGTACTCACTCCGGCTTTGCTTCCGATACTCCCCGGCAGAGCGCTTTCGGGGAAAGGCTGGATATTGGGGTTGGTCTGGACGGCAGCCGCCCTGTGGCTGTTTGGATGGCTCATGCCGGTACAATGGCTTGCGGTAATCGGATATCTGCTCCTGTTTCCAGCGGTCGCGGCTTATCTCGCGATGAACTTTACCGGCTGTACTCCGTATACGTCTCCGTCGGGCGTATTGAAAGAAATGAAAATCGCTCTGCCGTTTATCATCGGGTCCGGGGTTGCCGGTGCCGTACTCATTCTCATAAATCACTTAGTCGGATAGGAGTATAGATAAAATGCTTAAATATCTGAAAAACGTTTCAACGCTTACCCTCGATCCCGATACATGTATCGGATGCGGAAAATGCACGGAAGTCTGCCCGCACGGCGTGTTTGAAATTGCTGATAAAAAGGCGCGAATCCTCGACAAGAATTCTTGCATGGAATGCGGGGCATGCGTCTTGAACTGTCCCGCGAACGCGCTTGAAGTCAACGCCGGCGTAGGCTGTGCGGCGGCTGTTATCATGGGTTGGTTCACAGGCAAAGAGCCTTCTTGTGATTGCGGCGACGGGTGTTGCTGAGGAGGATGCGTGATGAGTGGAAGTAAAGTAAAAATAGCTTTTATCTGTGTACATAACTCATGTCGTTCTCAAATTGCCGAAGCTCTATGCCGCCATATTGCGGGCGACATGTTCGATTGCTACTCGGCAGGAACAGAAACAAAGCCGCAGATCAATCAGGACGCCGTCCGGTTGATGAAGCAATTATACGGCATCGACATGGAAAATACACAGTATTCCAAATTGTTGACTGACATTCCTCCCGTGGATGTTGTGATTACGATGGGCTGCAACGTCGAATGTCCATTTTTACCGTGTAAACATCGAGAAGATTGGGGGTTGGATGATCCGACGGGCAAAAGTGATGAGGAATTTATCAGGGTTATCAACCAGATCGAAAAAAAGATTTTAGAATTGAAAATAGATTTTCATGAACCGATGATACATTCGTGTGTTTGAAATAAAAGCCGCTTTTTCCTATGCGAATTCCGTAGTGTTTCAATCGTGACATTTGAAAGCTTGAATGTTATGATAGGAATACCATAGAAGCGAGGGAAGACGCGACAGACGAGGGCACCTGTCCCCGAAGCAAGACGCTTCGGGGACTTATGTTATCGGAAACACAGGCAAAGGAGTGAAAGGCATGGCAAAGAGCAATCGGGTAATCATCTTCGATACGACGCTGCGCGACGGGGAACAGTCGCCGGGCATGAGCATGAATCTCAAAGAAAAGATTGAGATGGCGAAGCAACTCGAGCGGATGGGTGTGGACGTGATCGAAGCCGGTTTCGCGATCTCCTCTCCCGGAGATTTTCAGTCGGTGAAGACCGTCGCGGAGACCATAAAAGAGTGTACGGTCGCGAGTCTTGCGCGCGCCGACAAGAAGGATATCGACGCGGCGTGGGAAGCGGTGAAAGGCGCGGCGGACCCGCGCATCCATCTCTTTCTCGCGACAAGCGAACTGCATATGAAATACAAGCTCAAGATGAAGCCGGAAGCGGTGCTTGAGCGCGTGGCGCAAATGACCGCGTACGCGAAAAAATACTGCGCGAATGTCCAGTTTTCCGCCGAGGATGCGACGCGTACGGAGATGGATTTCCTCGCGAAGGCTGTCGAGGCGGCTATCCGGGCGGGCGCGACCACGATCAACCTGCCGGATACGGTCGGTTACACGACACCGGAGGAGCATGAAAAATTTTTCAAGGAGATTCATAAACGCGTCCCGGAGCTCGCAAAGATCACCGTCTCGGCGCACTGTCACGACGACCTCGGGCTCGCGGTCGCGAACTCGCTGTCCGCGATACTCGGCGGCGCGCGGCAGGCGGAATGCACCATCAACGGAATCGGGGAGCGCGCGGGCAACGCGGCGCTGGAAGAGATCGTGATGGGGCTTTATGTACGCAAAAATATTTACAAGGTGGAGACCGGGGTCGATACGACTGAGATCATGCGCAGTTCCGGCCTTCTGTCGCGCATTACCGGCGTGAAGATCCCGCCGAACAAAGCGATTGTCGGCGACAACGCGTTCGCGCACGAATCGGGCATCCATCAGCACGGCGTGCTGGAGAACGCGGCGACCTACGAAATCATGACGCCGACGGTGATCGGACTCAAGCGCAACAATCTCGTGCTCGGCAAGCATTCGGGCAAGCACGCGTTTGAGGAACGGCTGAAGACGCTCGGGTACAATCTGACCCCGAGCGAACTCGAGGCGGCGTTCAAGCGCTTTAAGGAAATTGCGGACCGCAAAAAACAGGTTTATGACAAGGATATTGAAGCGATCGCCGCGAAAGAAGCGGTACAGGTTCCAAAAATCTACGGACTTGATAATTTCGTGATCAACAGCGGAAACACCATCACTTCGACTGCCGTCGTGCGGTTGGAACGCGAAGGACGTCTTTATGAAAAAGTTGCGGGCGGCGACGGCCCGATCGACGCGGCTTTTCACGCGATCGGTAAGATCCTCGGAAGGCCGCTTGCACTCGAAGACTTCCAGTTGGACTCCCTGTCCGAGGGGAAGGACGCGCTCGGCGATGCGCGCGTTGTGATCACGGACGAGAAGGGACGCAAATATTCCGGACGCGGTCTCTCGACCGACGTGATCGAAGCGAGTATCAAGGCCTATATCAACGCGGTGAATAAGATATACTTTGAAGAAGGTTCTGCGCCCGCAAAGAAGGAAAACCGAACGCCCGCGCAGAAAAAAAGTCAGGCATCCGCAAAGAAAGGGAAGCAGGCATGACGAACAAAGCACCTATGACAATGACCCAGAAGATCCTGGCGGCGCATGCGGGACTTGACTTCGTACACCCCGGCCAGTTCATCGAAGCGGGGCTCGACGTCTGTCTCGCGAATGATATCACAGGGCCGCCCGCAGCCCTTGAATTTGAGAAGATGGGCGGCGGCGATGTTTTTGACTGCACGAAGGTTGTGCTGACGCCGGATCATTTCACGCCGAACAAGGATATTCAGGCGGCTTCGCTTTCAAAAGCGCTGCGCGAATTTGCAAAGGAAAAGGGCATCGTAAATTATTATGAAGTCGGGCAGGTGGGGATCGAACACGCTTTTCTGCCGGAGCAGGGGCTTGTGACCGCGGGCGACGTCGTCATCGGCGGCGACTCGCATACCTGCACTTACGGCGCGCTCGGCGCGTTTTCGACAGGCGTCGGCGCGACGGATGTAGCCGGGGGCATGGCGCTCGGCAAGTCGTGGTTCCGCGTACCTTCGGCGATCCGGTTTGTCCTGCGCGGGAAACCGGGCGAGTGGGTGAGCGGCAAGGACGTGATCCTTTCGATCATCGGGCGGATCGGCGTGGACGGCGCGCTGTACCAATCGATGGAGTTCGCTGGGGACGGCGTGGCAGCGCTTTCGATGGACGACCGGTTTACGATCGCGAATATGGCGATCGAAGCAGGCGCGAAAAACGGGATCTTCCCCGTGGACACGCGCACGCGGGAATATCTCGCGGCGCATCCGTGCACAGCGCCCGGAATGGAGAAGCATCCGCGCGAGTTCGCGGCGGACGAAGACGCGGCGTATGATTCCGTGGTTGAAATCGACCTGTCGGCGCTGCGTCCGACGGTCGCTTTCCCCTCGCTTCCGGGCAATACGAAGACGATCGACGAAGCGGCGGCGCTTTCCGTGAAGATCGATCAGGCGGTGATCGGCTCGTGCACGAACGGGCGGTTTTCCGATATGGAAACGGCGGCGCGGATCCTGAAGGGCCGCAAGGTTGCGGACGGCGTGCGTTGCATCATCGTCCCGGCGACACAGCAGATCTATCTCGACTGCGTGCGGAAGGGCTGCGCGGAAATCTTCGTGGAGGCGGGCTGCGTCTTCTCGCCGCCGACCTGCGGGCCGTGCATGGGCGGGCATATGGGCGTATTGGCCGAGGGCGAGCGCGCGGTCTCGACAACAAACCGCAATTTCGTCGGGCGCATGGGACACACGCGTTCCGAGGTGTATCTGGCGAGCCCGGCGGTGGCGGCGGCGAGCGCGGTGACGGGTGTGTTGACAGATCCGGGGACGCTGGTGTAGAAAAGCGCTGATGATTACCGCTATGACAGGAATGTGGCATGTTTTTAGCACAAATGTGCGGTTATGTATGTTTTTTATCCGAAATTCCGTTGTTTTCCATCGTTTTGCGGCTTTTTCGGCAATATTTTCATACATAACCGTCATTTTGTGCTAAAACCTCCGAATTTCTCTGCAAACGGAGCTTTGCAAGAGTAGTAGAACCAAAATCGCACCGAATCTGATGTGGCAAGTTATGAAAGGAAAATAACGATTATGGGAAAAGCGTATAAATACGGAGACAATGTGGACACGGACGTCATCATCCCCGCGCGGTACCTGAATCTCATAGAGCCGGCGGATCTTTCGAAGCACGCGATGGAGGATATCGACGCGGATTTTGTGCGGACCGTGAAACCCGGGGACGTGATCGTCGCGGGCAGCAATTTCGGTTCCGGCAGTTCGCGCGAACAAGCGCCGATCGTGCTGAAGGAATCGGGCCTCGCGGCGGTCATCGCGCCTTCGTTCGCGCGCATCTTCTACCGCAATGCGTTCAATATCGGCTTCCCGATCCTCGAATCGCGCGAGGCGGCGTCCGCGATAGAAGCCGGCGACGAGATCGAAATCGATTTCGCGGGCGGCGTGATTGCGAACAGGACGAAAGGCGAAACCTATCAGGCCGAGCCGCTTCCGGAATTCATGCGCGGCCTGATTGAAAGCGGCGGGCTTGTGGACTATGTGAAGGCGAGGAGATAAAAAACAGGAAGTTATTCACAGGGAATTTGTGTCGGAAAGGATAAGGCGCGGATTATGGATCATAGGATTGCGGTTATTAAGGGCGACGGCGTAGGGCCGGAAGTCGTAGACGCGGCGCTTGGTGTGCTTGACGCGGTAGCGAAAAAATACGGACATAAGTTCAAATCCCAGCAACTGCTCGCGGGCGGCGCCGCGATTGACGAGGAGGGCGCGCCGCTTCCGAAGAAGACGCTGAAAGAGGCGAAGAAGACGGACGCGGTGCTGCTCGGCGCGGTGGGAGGCCCGAAATGGGACAGCCAGCCGGGGGAGAAGCGCCCGGAGCAGGCGATCCTCGGGCTGCGCGAGGAGCTTGCGCTGTTTGCGAATCTTCGGCCTGTGTCCGTACGCGAGGCGCTTGTGGACGCGTCCCCGCTCAAAGCGGAGATCGTGAGCGGCGCCGATCTGCTCATCGTACGGGAGTTGACGGGCGGCATTTATTTCGGCTCCCATGGCACGGAGGTGATCGGGGAAGCGAACGCATTCGGAAGGTTTGTTGACTTTCTGAAAAAGGAGAAGACATTGCCGCCGGGGCGGTTCGCTTACGATGTGGAACAATATTCCGAGGTGGAAATCCGGCGCATCGGCGAGCTTGCGTTTGAGATGGCGATGAAGCGAAACAAGCGCGTGACGAGCGTGGACAAGGCAAATGTGCTCGATAGCTCCCGGCTTTGGCGTCAGGTGATGGAGGAGGTGCGCGTGAAATACCCGGAAGTTCGCCTCAATCATATGTATGTGGACAATATGGCGCAGCAGCTTATTCTGGATCCGAAACAGTTCGACGTGATCGTAACGAGCAATCTGTTCGGCGATATTCTTTCGGACGAAGCGAGCCAGATCACAGGCTCTATCGGGATGCTGCCTTCCGCGAGCCTCGGCGACGGGACGTTCGGGTTGTATGAACCGATCCACGGTTCCGCGCCTGATATCGCGGGCCGGGATCTGGCAAACCCGATCGCAACGATCCTCTCCGCCGCGCTCATGCTGCGGTATTCGTTCGGGATGTTGGAAGAAGCTATTGCGGTCGAACAGGCGGTGGACGGCTTCCTGCTCGCGGGCAACCGGACGCCGGATATTTATGTGGAAGGAATGACGAAGGTCGGAACCGCGGAGGCGGGCCGGCTAATCGCGGAGCGCATAGGAAGCGCTGCCTGAACAAGTGGGCAGTTGTTTGTGAGGCGTATAAAACCATAATCATAATGGAACGCAAAGGTTTTCAAAGTATCTGTCCGGTTTGCGGGAAACCCATACCGGCGGCGTATAGTGAGGAAGACGGACGCGTCTATATCCGGAAAATCTGTCCGGAGCACGGCGGTTTCCGTGTGCTTGCGTCGGAAGACGCGGCGGCGTTTGCGCGCTGGACGGCGTTTGAATCTGTAAATGTGCCGCCTCGCATTCCGGTGACGAAGGGCGCGCACGGAGCGTTTGCAGCGGAGGGTACGGACGCTTCAGCTATTTTGAACACGGAGTGCCCGTACCATTGCGGGGTCTGTGAAAATCATCTGATGACAGCCTGTTGCGTGCTGTTGAACGTGACGGATCGCTGCAATCAGCGCTGCCCGTATTGTTTTGCTTCGGCGGGAAAGGAGGACGGTTCTGATCCGCCGCTGTCTGTGATTGACGGTTGGCTCGACCGCCTTATCGAGCTCGGTGAAGAGCGCAAGTTCAACATTCAGCTGAACGGCGGTGAGCCCACGGTGCGGGACGACCTGTCCGAGATCGTACGGCTGTGCAGGGACAAAGGCTTTGAATATATTCAGCTTAACACCAACGGGCGCCGGCTTGCCGAGAGTGAGGCGTACGCAAAGGAACTTGCGGACGCCGGATTAACCACGGTATTTTTACAGTTCGATGGCGTGGATGACGAAGTGTATGACAAACTTCGCGGAGAACCGCTGCTGGAGATCAAGCGCCGCGCGATCGAACACTGCGGGAAAACCCGCCTTCCGGTGACGCTCGTCCCGACGGTGACGAAGAGCGCAAATCTCGCGCAGGTTGGCGCGATCATCGATTTTATGCTCGATCATATCCATACGGTTAAGGGCGTGCATTTTCAGCCCGCGAGTTTTTTCGGACGCAAGCCGGGCGAAGCGAACGCGGACGGGGATTTCGACGAACGCGTCACGATGTTCGCGCTTATGGAAGAGATCGAACGCCAGACCGGCGGCCGCATCCAGACGGCGGCGCTTGCGCCGATCAGTACGGGGCATCCGCTCTGCTGTTTTTGCGGAACCTTCCTGAAACAGCCCGGCGGCAGTGTCGCACCGCTGCATCCCAAGGCGGAGCCGCAGCCCTGTTGTGAAGACCTAACCAGATGTGCGGAGCGAATCGATGGCAGGTCTCATGCAAAGATTCCCGAAATCTCTGATTTCGCGGAATCTACTGCCGGCGAACCATGCGGCTGCGAGCCGGATCCGCTCGAGATCATCCGTAAAGACCGTGATTTCGTATTGAACAAATGGCAGAGGGCGGAAGACAAACCACAAGAAGAATTATCCTCATCATGCAGCTGCGCGGACACACCCCTGTCCTTTGACGAGGCAATCGCACAGTTTCGGAACAACTTGTTCACGGTCTCGGGAATGGCTTTTATGGATCAGACGAACCTCGACGCGGAGCGCCTGCGCCGCTGCCGCGTTCAGGTCTTTACGAAAGACGAGCGGCTTGTGCCGTTCTGCGGGTACTACTCACTCGAAGGGAGCGGGTTATCATTATGATTATGATAAAGAGCGGTTTTTTATTATGACGATGATCCGGCCGGGCGGAGAAGCCCTTACGAAGAAGGCGATAGAGCTGGCGGGATTTCCGGACGGAGCCCGTGTGCTTGACGTGGGCTGCGGCGAGGGGGACACGGTTCGCTTGCTGAAGGAACAATATGGGTTTGACGCGGTCGGCATCGATGCGTCAAACAAGATGGTTGACAGCGCGAAAGCACGGCATCCGGGACTTGATTTGCGCGTTATGGAAGCGGAGTTTTTGGATTTTGAATCGAACACCTTCGATGCGGTACTCATGGAATGCTTTCTGTCGGTCGCACGCTTACAGCCGGACGCGTCGTTTGAGGCGTACTGCACGCTGAAGCCGGGCGGCAAGCTGATCCTCACGGACCTGTACCGCAGAAATCCGGACCCTGCGAAGGTGGCAGCCATGCTTACAGAGGCGCATGAAAAGGCGAGACAGCCGAAGGTGGATGGCGCATGCGGTGAGAATTCAGCGCCTTCGTTTGTGATGCTGGACGGCGCCTTCGTCGTGGACGAATTGGCGGGGATGCTGGAGGAAACCGGCTTCGAGGTCGAATATTTTTCTGACGAGACGGCGGCGCTTGCAGGCTTCGCCGCACAGGCGATCATGGGGCACGGGTCGCTCACGGAGTATTTCCAGGCGGTTGTGCCGGAGGGAGAAGACCCGGCGGCTTACTGCGCCTGCGGTGCGTTCGAGGGCGGAGACTGTCCGAAAGACCTCGGTTATTTTTTGATGATTTTGCGGAAAAGAGGCGACGTGTAAAAACGGGTAAAAATGATGGTCTGACGGCGAATTGTTGGGATTATGGCAAAAAATTGCGGTTATGGACGAAAATATCGGGGAAAAACCCGGAAAACGCAGAAAAACGGCAAAAATTGGGGCAAAAATCGTCCATTACCGAAAAAAATTGCCAAAACCCTGCCGGGTTTGTGGCATGAAAGCTATTTGGGACAGCAAATCAGAGTTGACGTAATGAAAGGACAATAATTAAGATGGGTTTTCAGGAAAGAAAAAAGCAGGCGGAGGCGCAGTGGGGCCGGCATATTTGCTGCAGCGAATCGATAATGCTGTGCATTCTGCAGGATATGGAATATGATGAAGGCCGCGCGCGCGATTTGGTCCGCGCGATGGGGGCGTTCTGCGGCGGCATGGGCGCGGGGCTGCTGTGCGGGGCTCTTGCGGGCGGCGTGGCCGCGGCGTATGTGGCTTGTGAGGATTACGCGCAGGCGCACGATGAGCTGAGGCCGGAGATCATAGACTGGTTCAAGGACCGCTTCGGCGCGACGGAGTGCAGCGACATCCTGGAGGGTGATGAGATGCGCAAATTCACGCTCTGTCCCGGCATCATGGAAGAAGTGTATGAAAAAGTTCATGGCATTCTCGAAGAGGTTGGGGTGTTGTGACCGGAGTTTGCGCAGACGGCAGTAACGGCGGCGCGCGAGATTCGCAGCGGCGGGCGGTGAGCGCATGATTGTTGACGACTGGATCGCGCAGAAGATCGGGCTTACACCCGGCGAACCGCTGACGCGCCGCGCGCTGGAAGCCTGGCAGCTCGCGAAACTGAACGAGACGCTCTTGCGCGTGACGACAGGATCGGCCTTCTATCGGGAGCGGCTTGAAGGGGTAACGGGAAAGGCGGGAATTACGGCGGCCGGGACGGATGGTTTCGCAGGGGGCCCGAAAGCTGGGGCACAAGGACCATCCCCTTTTGTCCCGGGCCGGCTTCTTACGCAGATACTGCAAACGCTGCCCTTTACGACGCCGGAGGACCTGGTGCGCGGGGGAGCGTCCTTAGTCTGTGTGCCGGCGTCGCGTGTGGACCGCATCGTGACACTTCCTACATCCGGAACGACCGGCGCGCCGAAACGCGTCTGGTTCACGAACGCGGACCAGGAGCTGATGACGGACTATATTCACCACGGACTGCCCGTGATGGTGCGCCCCGGAGATGTGTTTCTCGTGCTGATGCCTTGCGAGCGGCCCGGTTCGGTCGGCGATCTCGTGGCGATCGGCGTGGAGCGTATCGGCGCGCGCGCATTGCGCGTAGGCGCAATTCCGTCGGCGGGAGACTGCGATAGGGAAGTGCTTGGCCTGATGGCACGGGAAGGCGTGACAACGGGGCTCGCGACGGCGCCGACGGCGGCGCGCCTTGCGCGCCGGTGCGCGCATTCCCCGGAAGGAGAAGCAATCCGCCGGAATATGCGCACCATTCTGCTTTCCGCGCAATATATTTCGGACAAGGACAAGGATGACATTGAAGGAATTTGGGATTGCCTGGCCTACGAGCATTATGGCATGACAGAGATGGGGCTCGGCGGCGCGATGGCCTGCGAGGTACGCGAAGGCTATCACCCGCGCGAAGCCGACCTGCTGTTTGAGATCATCGACCCGGACACAGGCGCAGTCCTGCCGGACGGGGAGTACGGCGAGATTGTCTTTACGACGCTCACGCGCGAGGCGATGCCGCTGATCCGTTACCGCACCGGAGACCACAGCCGATTTTTGCCGGAACCCTGCCCCTGCGGCAGCGTCCTGAAACGCCTGGACAAAGTAGGCGACCGCCATGAGCGAAAAAACTACTGAACCGACCGCAATAATTTTGGCGGCAGGGCTCTCCTCGCGGATGGGCGCGTTCAAGCCGCTGCTGGAGATTGGCGGGGAGCCTGCGCTGCTGCGGCTTTTGGACAGCATCCGTGCGGCGGGGCTGCGGGATATTATTGTCGTGACCGGACATGAAGCGCCGTGCGTGGAAGAGGCGGTAATGCATTACGCTGAGGCGCGTGAGGGCGAAGGGGTGAGATGTTTCCTGTCGGACAAAACGGAGGCTGCGCTCCCGCGGCCGGAAGTACGCGCAGACGCGGCGGTTATCATCCGCATGGTTCGCAACCCGGATTTTGAAAGCGGGATGTTTTCTTCGGTACAGGCCGGACTGCGCGCGGTCCCGGCGCAGGAACCGCCGGCGGAAAACGATGCCGGTGACGCGCAGTATAATATGAAAACACCGGCCTTCGCTCAACCGTCCGCCGGCGCGCTGCTCTTTCCGGCTGATGTGCCGCTGGTGACGCCGGAGACGATTCGCGCGGTGCTCGCCGCCGTTCAGTTGCCGGCCTTCGAGCGGAACTCGGCCTGCCCCGGGGCGCAGGCCGCTTTCTCCGGAGACAGGTTTTTTCGCCCTGCCGCGTCGCCGCTGTTTGCGCAGCCGATATGTCGTGATGAAAATTTCCAGGATCGAAACGGGCATCCATTATGGATCGCGGCTTCCGTTTTTGACGAAGTACTGAGTTATAAAGGGGACGGCGGCCTCAAGGCCGTGCGCGACCTGCATGGGGACAGGCTGCTGCGTATACTGACTGACGACGAGGGGTGCGTGCTTGAAATGGATACGCCGGAAGATTTTCAGCGGCTGCAGCAATACGCGGGCCGCGGGACAAAAGAACTATCCCTCCCTGCCCCTCCGTTTCCTCCCCGCATTTTTCTTGTGCGCCACGGCGAGCCGAAGCAGCATACCGGCCGCATCTTTCTGGGCCAGACGGACGTACCGCTTTCGGAGCGGGGCCGGGAAGAGGCGCGCGCGGCGGGTAAAAAACTCCTTCGAGCCAATGCTCATACTGCGCGCGTCTACACGAGCGATCTCACGCGTGCGCGGGAGACGGCGGAAGCCGCGGCGGAAATCCTCGGCGCCGAGGTCGTTCCTGACAAACTCTTTCGCGAGATGGATATGGGGAGCTGGGACGGGGAGCTGATTGAAGACATCAAGGCCAAATTCCCCGAAGAATACGCAAGGCGTGGGGACGATATTCTGAATTACCGCATTCCGGGCGGCGAAAATTTTTACGAATTGCGAGCCCGTGTCACGCACGAGTTTTACCGCATCTGGCAGGCAGAGCGCGCCGCGACAGAAGCCGTCTGCACTGCGGACGCCTCCCTTTCGCAACCCTCGCGGGACCTCATCATCGTCGCGCACCTCGGCGTGATCCGTGCGCTCGTTTCGGAGATCCGGCAGGACACGGACGACACGGCCTTCTTCCGTCAGTACGCGACCGGTTCCGTCACCGCGCTCGACGCCCCTGACTGGCTACTGTGAAGCGGCGGTAGCCATGATAAAATAATTCCATGAAAATCGATATCCTGACCTTGTTTCCGGAGATGTTTCCCGCTGTACTTTCGACGGGCGTGATCGGCCGTGCAGCGGAGCGGGGATTGCTTGAGTTTGCCGTGACCGATATTCGGGATCATACGGAGGACAAACACCGGAAAGCTGATGATTATCCGTTCGGCGGCGGCGCCGGACAGCTCATGACGGCGCAGCCGATCTTCGCCGCGATGCGCGCGCTCGGAGAATCCCCGAAAGCTGCGTACGTGTCAAGCGCACTGTCCGCCGCTCGCCGCCTCTATCTTTCGCCGCGCGGACGGCTCCTCGACCAGACGCTTGCGGAAGAGCTTTCCCGCGAGGAGCGTCTCATCCTGCTCTGTGGCCACTATGAGGGCGTGGATCAACGCGCACTCGACGCGTTCGGCTTTGAAGAGGTTTCGGTCGGCGATTATGTGCTGACCGGCGGCGAGGTTGCGGCGATGGCGTTGATCGATGTCGTATGCCGCCTTGTGCCAGGTGTACTTGGTTCCGAGGAATCGCACCGGGAGGAATCCGTTTATTCGGGTCTGCTCGAATATCCGCAGTACACGCGCCCGGCATCGTATGAGGGGACGGATGTGCCGGAAGTGCTGCTTTCCGGAAACCACCGCAAGATCGAGCTTTGGAATTTTGAGCAGGCGCTACGCCTCACCGCCGAGCGCCGTCCCGAAATGCTACGCGCCTGGATCGCCGCGCATTATGACGCGCTGGACAAAAAGAAAAAGGCAATCGTTGATGACATACTTATATAATAAAAAAAGAGAGGCATCCCGCGGGGGGGCCGGGAGCGGAAAAGGTTTTCGAAGGATCCGGCGTCTAATCCCAATGGTTTTCCCAATGGTTTTTCAAAAAATTTATGTCAAATTTATTTGCATTGCCCTGCATTTTTGTGTACACTATATAGGCTGTCTTTTGATGGAGCTGCCACGAAGAATAAAGAAGAGAGGCGGCAAGGATAGCGTACGAATAGGCAACGCCGGGCGAGAGCCGGACGGCAGCCGGGGCCGTGCGCGCAAGATCAGGGAAAGGAACAGATTTATTATGAAACAAGGAATCCATCCGGAATATAAGACGACGAAGGTGACCTGCGCCTGCGGCAATACGTGGGAAACGCAGTCGACCGAAGACGAGGTCAAGCTCGACGTTTGCTCGGCGTGCCATCCGTTCTTCACGGGGCAGCAGAAGTTTATCAACCGCGGCGGCCGCGTCGAGAAATTCAAGAACAAGTACAACCTTTAGATTATGGACATATTCGGAATGCCGCGCATCCGCGCGGCATTTTGTGTGAGAAAAAGTATGCGGAATTTATACAAGAAAGGCCATAGCGCAAAACATGTTTGACAAATTGGATTTTATTTTGGAGAAATACGAGGAGCTTTCCGCGAAGGCTTCGGATCCGGGCGTGATCGCGAACCAGCCTGAATGGCGGAAGATCGTAAAGGAGATGGACGAGCTCGATCCGGTCGTGCGGGAATACGGTGCGTATAAGGAGAATAAGCGCGCGCTCGCGGAGACGGAAACGTTGCTTGACGGCGGTGGCTTGGACGAGGACGAGCGCGAGCTTTTCAAAGAGGAGCTTGCGGAACTAAAGGACAGGATCGCGGCGGGTGAAGAGGGACTGCGTGTGTTGTTGCTGCCGAAGGACCCGAACGACGGCCGCAACGTGATCCTTGAAATTCGCGCGGGGACGGGCGGCGAGGAGGCGAGCCTCTTTGGCGGCGACCTGCTGCGCATGTATCTGCGCTACGCGGAGCGGCGCGGCTGGAAGACCGAAATGATCGATTTGAACGCGACGGAACTCGGAGGCGTGAAGGAAGCGTCGCTGATGATCCGCGGCAAGGGCGCGTATTCGCGGCTTAAATATGAGAGCGGCGTACACCGCGTACAGCGCGTGCCCGAGACGGAAACCTCCGGGCGCATCCATACGTCGGCGGCAACGGTGGCGGTGCTGCCCGAGGCCGATGAAGTCGAGGTGGAGATTGATCCGAACGATGTACGGGTCGACGTCTTTCGGTCATCGGGGAACGGCGGGCAGAGCGTCAACACGACGGACTCGGCGGTGCGCCTTACCCATATCCCCACGGGCATGGTCGTCTCCTGTCAGGATGAGAAGTCGCAGATCAAGAATAAAGACAAAGCTTTTAAAGTGCTGCGCGCAAGGCTGTACGATCTCGCGATACAGGAAAAAAACAAAGAAGTTTCCGATACGCGCCGTTCGATGGTTGGTAGCGGCGATCGCAGCGAGCGCATCCGCACATACAATTTTCCGCAGGGGCGCGTGAGCGATCATCGCATCGGTATGACGCTGTACAAGCTGCCGCAGTTCATGGACGGCGATATAGACGAGATCGTAGACGGATTGATCACGAACGACCGTGCGGAAAAAATGAAAGAGTTCTGATCGTTTGAGTAAGATCTTAGATGTAAGAAGTTACACAGAGGAAGTGCTGCGCGCGGCGCAGGCCCTGCGTGACCCCGCGGCTCAGGAAGTTGTCCGCGACGCGGAGGCAAAGATCGCGGAAGCGGCGGCTGTGGTCCGCGCCGGCGGGATCGTGGCCTTCCCGACGGAGACGGTGTACGGTCTCGGCGCGGACGCGTTTTCCGAACCGGCGCTGAAAAAAATCTACGCGGCGAAGGGGCGGCCGTCCGACAATCCCAGCATTGTGCATATCGCGCGGGCGAGCGATCTCGGCCTGCTCGCGCGCGAATACACGCCCGGCGTCGTGAAACTCGCGGACGCTTTCTGGCCGGGGCCGCTTACCATAATCGTGGAGAAGCGGGCCGAGGTTCCGGCTGCGGTGTCGGGCAGGCTTTCCACCGTCGGCGTGCGGCTGCCGGATGACCCGGTGGCGCTCGCGCTGATCCGCATGGCGGGTACGCCGGTCGCGGCGCCGTCCGCGAATCTGTCCGGCCGCCCGAGCCCAACGCGCGCGGCGGACGTGATCGCCGACCTGGACGGAAAAGCGGACGTGATCCTCGCGGGCGCGGACAGCCGGATAGGCATCGAATCCACCGTGGTGGATATGACGGCAACGCCGCCGCAGATTTTGCGGCCCGGATACTTAAGCGCCGCGGATCTCGCGGCGGGGCTCGACGCGGAGGTGGTCTTGGATCCGGCGCTGCTCGCGGAGACAGGGGAGCCAAAAGGGGACGGTTCCCCTTTTGGCTCCCTGACGCCGCGCTCCCCCGGCATGAAATACAGGCACTATGCGCCGAAGGCGGAGATGGTCGTACTTGAAGGCGACCGGGACCGCGTTGAACGGGAAGCTTTGCGCCTCAAAGCCCTGAACGAACGAATCGGACGGCGGGTCGGCGTGCTGCTCTTTGAAGCGAGCGATTTCACGGGTGCTGCGCATGACTTCTACGCGCGGCTGCGCGATTTGGACGCGTCCGGCGTCGACCTGATCCTCGCGGGCGCGCTCCCGCAGGAAAACGACCTCGGGTTTTCCGTGATGAACCGCATGATGAAAGCGGCGGGATACCACGTGATACGGGTCTAAAGAAATGCGGATCAAAGCGTTTGCGGATAGAGCGGCGATGCGAATAACAATAACTGCGTTTCTCTGCGCGGTTTTGGCTGCCGGCGCATTTTTGCCGACGCCTGCTTTTGCCGCAGCTGCCTCATATCCTATGCGCCAATCCGAAGCGGCGCTCCCCACATCTCAGGAGCTTGGCAAACAGATGAACGATCTGGCGGCCTATGAACTCAAGACCGTCCCTTCTCCCGCGCCGGGCCAGGTGCAGGGAGACTGGACTGTTTTTGCGCTCGCCCGGGCGGGAAAGATCACGGCGGTCGCGAAAAAGAATTATTTGAAAAATCTCGAAGCCGCCCTGCCGGACTATTTCGACAAGGGCGGGAAGCCGATCGCGGACCGCTTCACGGACTACGCGCGTATTTCGCTCGCGCTCGTTTCCGTCAGCGTTTCACCGCGCGCATTTCATGGCGCCGATTTCCTCGCGCCGCTCGAAAAGCCGGCGGACAATCTGAAACAGGGCGCCAACGGGCCTGCTTACGCGCTGCTCGCTTTGGATTCGGCCGGCTTCAAAACAGCCGATCCGTCGACCCGCGAAACCTATATCGGCTGGCTGCTCGCGCATCAGACGGACGGCGGCGGCTGGAACTTGATCGGAAGCGCCGGCCAGCCGGCCAATCCGGACGTGACGGCCTTCGCGCTGCAGGCGCTCGCGCCGTACGCGCTGCAGGCAAGCGAAAAAAATAGTACCGGAAACTCGGCCTCCGATAATAATTCAAACGGTGTCACGATCCCCCCCGAAACGGTTGCCGCGGCAACGAATCGCGCCCTTGCCTGGCTGTCTTCGAAACAGTCGGCAGACGGCGGTTTCGGGACGCTTGAAAGCAGCGCGCAAGTCCTGGTCGCGCTGAACGCTTACGGCATTGCGGCGAACGATCCGCGTTTCGTGAAGGATGGGCACTCGGCCTATGACGCGCTTATGCGGTACTATTTGCCCGCTGTCGGCGCTTTCCGCGTTTCGCTTTCCGAGCAGTTTGCGAATTCGCCCGATCCGATATCCACGGATCAGGGCTTCTACGCGTTGAACGCGCTTTATCGCAGCGTGGCCGGACAGTCCGCTCTGTACAGAATCACAACCGAAGCGGAATTGAACGATTCCGGAAATCTTTCCACTTCCGATTTGATCCGCGACGGGATCTTCGGCGCCGCTGCGCTCGTGCTCCTGGCGGTCTCGCGGCGGCTCCTTCCGAAGAAGGAAAAAGATTCGCTTCCGAGGGAAGACGATTCGCTTTTCGAGGAAGAAGACGATTCGGATAATTAGCAGCGCATGATGAACGGTGTCGCCGCATTTCTGTTTTGGCGATTTTTTGCGCAGTTTGCGCACAGTCGGAGAGAAGGTTGCACGCCGCTTTCGCGACAGGTTAAGATTATAGGTATAATTTGAGAAAAGAATTCATAGACAGGAGAAAAGGGATGCGTGAAATGAAAAGAAACGGGAAATTACGGACAATACTTTGCCTTATTGCCATAACGGCGCTGGTATTTGTTTTCGCGGGCTGCGGGAACGGGGCGAACGCAGGAGGCAGCGCGCCGGCGGGTTCCGAAGCGAACGGAAGCGCGATGCCCGGCGGTAGCTTTGTCCCCGGTGGCAGCACAGAAGGCGGCGCGGCGCCGGGTGCGGTGAATATCAGCATCTACGTGCAAAATCCCGCGAGCGGCGATCCGGGCTTTTTGATCTATGAGCCGGACGTGACAGTCGCGCCGGGTATCGCGGGACAATACGGCTTTGAATACGATCCTTCGGTCGACCCGATAAAAGATGTGACAGCGCTCGACGCGGCGGTGTCCGCGACGGCAACCTTCCTTACCGGTTCGGACAAGGCGCCGTCGGATGAGCTTGCGGTGAACAAGGGCTTTATCAGCAAGGCGTTTGGGACGGAATCGGTCAACTGGATGACTTTCGTCAACGGCGAAGCGCCGAATGACGGCGTCCTGACCGACTGGGGTTACACCGGACTTGCCGCCAACCAGGTTGTTTTGCATGACGGCGACGTCGTGCATTTCTACTGCCAGAAACTCGCGGATTATGATAAAGGGACGTCCGATGACATATCGTGGTTCGCGAATGCGGGAGAAGGCGCCGGCACGCAGTCGATCGCCACGGCTTCCGCCAAAGTCGGTGAGCCTTTGAAGCTTGCTTTGATCGGCTATCCGATGCTGAATATTTTCGCAAAGGAAGACGCCCGCGGGGAAACCACGCTCGCAGGCGCGCAGATCGCGCTGCTCAATCCCGGTCAGCCGCTACCGGGGCATATGGCGGACAGCGGAGCCGGCGCCGCGGTTTACGCGCCGTTTATCGATCCGCCGCTCGCGACTTCGGGTGCGGACGGTACGTTCGAGCTCACTTTTGACAAACCGGGCACCTATCCGGTTTCAGCCTGTTATCCGATAACAGGCGACAAGGCGCTCATGGCGCCGCCGCTCGTCATCACCGTTGAATGACAGAAATAAATACTATGCGCATTTATGTTAGTATGCCAGAAGCAGGTCTTATTTATGCCACAAAATTGCGGTTATGTACGATTTTATGTTGATAGAAGCCTTAAAACGGTGAATAAATGAGCGATTATAGAAAAAATTAGGAGAAAAATACAAGGTTTTAACGCAAAAATCGTACACAACCGCAAATAAGTGGCACAAAACGCGTCCCTTCTTGCATTCAAATACGAAAGGGCACAAAGATGGTCTTTGAAGAAAAAACGCTGTCAAGCGAAATGATTTACAGAGGCGCGATCCTGAATCTGCGCAAGGACAAAGTCACGGTTAAGGACAGCCATACGTCGTACCGCGAGATTGTGGAGCACAGCGGCGGGGTGCTGATCGTCGCCGTGGCGGCGGACGGGAAGATCCCGATGGTCCGGCAGTTTCGGAAGGCGACGGAGCAAGTCATCTTTGAACTGCCGGCCGGGAAACTCGATCCCGGAGAAACCGACCCGCTTGTAGCCGCGAAGCGCGAACTCCACGAAGAGACGGGCTATACGGCGGCGAAATGGACGCACCTCGTATCCTTCTATACGTCGGTCGGTTATTCGACGGAGATGCTGCATACCTATCTCGCCGAAGAGCTTACGGCGGGCGATACGGATTTCGACGAAAACGAGGCGATCGACCTCGAGCTCTGGGAACCCGAGGCGCTTTATGAAATGATCGACCGCGGTGAAATTATCGACGGCAAGACCTTAGCCGCGCTTTTGCTGTATCGGACGCGGCAAACGGCTGATTCGGTATAGTTTTTTCAAAAACCCCCTTGACAAGAATAGCGGGAAGTAATAAAGTACTTTTAGCACTCAATGACAGTGAGTGCTAATAATTTGGAAAGCACAGGAAAGGAGTCAGTTGAAAATGGCGAAGTTTGGAATCAAACCAATCAATGATTATGTCGTGATCAAATTGGTCGAAGCGGAAGAG
>Ga0123354_10001359_pt1:12500-29375 | contig 29375 bp, 19 predicted proteins | sample TergutLab28metaG_2_FD_97872 | JGI IMG/M metagenome (GOLD analysis project Ga0123354, IMG submission 97872) | Labiotermes labralis P4 segment gut microbial communities from Petit-Saut dam, French Guiana - Lab288 P4 | ecosystem: Host-associated > Arthropoda: Insects > Digestive system... | reverse complement strand
TTTTAACATAAATATCACTTTAGTTAGGTACAGATAAAGCTCCCTGATGATGGTCATTAAAGACCGAAACATGCAGGAGCGATATTATTGTGTATTTTAATGTAAATTTAAAACTTTTACACATGTTAATAAATAGTGCATTTGTTGTTATGTGAACTGCGTAAAATTTAGTTGTGTTTTGACAAATATTGATTTAACTTTTGTACAATGAAAAACACAAAGAGATGGCACTCGTTAAACTGGCTCAAATGATTCAAACTTGATGGTGTTAATGTCGGGTCAGTTTTAGCACATTTTTATAGATAGAAGTGGTGTCAGTTATATTCTGGCGGGGGGGGGGGGGTGGGAGGGGAAGGGTGTTCATGTAAATGAGCAACCAAGAGAAAGGGTGATTTAAACGCGCCCCGTCCTATCGCATCTAAGCAAATAAATATCCATCGCCTTGAAACTACTTCGCCTTTGTTGTCGTTAGCATGGCGAAGTAACTACATGATATGTAGGACATCTGTAGTGCTTGTTCAGTGTTATCGCGCGCACTGTGTTGTTAGCTGGGAACTCCCTACCACGCACCAGGGACTCGTGTAGAGTAGGCGTGATACTAAAGCGGCAGTACTGCTTATGGTGGTATACACAGCGTTTCTCTTCAAAGATTCTGAAACACAATCAATCTTGAAACTGCTTGAGACATAGCACACAGTAAGGTCTCTTATTCGTATTCACCAAAGCCTTCTGTCGAATCCCTTGCATGTAAGCTATCATATTTTCTCTCAGAACTTCGAGAAAAAAAAGAGTACAAATTAACTTAATCTTCATTTTACAGATGTTTACAGGTGTTCATCTGTGTGGACTCATACAGATCAAGGTTACGAATAAATTATACCGAACCTGTAACTAAGAAGATTATGAAATTACGAGTATATATTATTATGACTATGGTAAACTCGTTGGAAGTAATTTTCTGTGTGAACTTTGTCAAGAATCGTAAAATACATTACATTTCAGGAAAATATCATAGTGTTTTAATATTTATGATTATTTTAAACACAAGACATTGGACCAAGTTCATAAAGTAAATAACTCTAAATACAAACACATCCTACTTAACAAATTACAAAACTTTCGACTGAATCGTAAAGAGGTATTATATTCGTTAAAAACAAATCTCTGCAGTGTATCCACAGGATGTTCTGAAGTTGTGAATACCACGTCTGTAGAACACAGTTGTCATTGGCGTTAACTATTCCCTGTTCCCCTATATAATAACTATTTAGTTTGATGTTTTTAAAAGAAGAATACATAGGCAGTTTGCTTCAGTCCGAAACATAAGAAGACATACAGACATTATAATAACGAAGCGTCTTGAAATAATTTGAAATGCCAACTTATGCAACAAGGTAATTTTATTAATTTATTCTTAGCTCGACATGTTTCGGGTACATACGCCCATCGTCAGGAGAATTAGACGTTGAGTTGCAGCATATGGTTTTCTGCACCGAGTTTTGGATGGGTGGTGGTCTTGAGAGCCGCTGCATAGGTCGTGTGTGCGGATGGTGCCGACGGCATATGCTGCAACTCAACGTCTAATTCTCCTGACGATGGGCGTATGTACCCGAAACATGTCGAGCTAAGAATAAATTAATAAAATTACCTTTTTGCATAATTGCCATTTCAGATTATTTCATGAGGAAGATGCACGGTTAAAAAACACTCAAAAAAAAGAAGCGTCTCTTATTTTGGCAGATCCACTTTCAGTGGCTAACAGTCAAAGTTAGTGAGTGGCCAAGAAACTGACATAGCAAGTGTGTCAATGTTGCCTGTAGAGGCAGAGAACTGAGTGAGTTTCAACTGGCGGAGCGACTAGAGACGTTGGTGGCCAAGCGAGCGAAGGGTCCGAGCGAATAAATCACTATACCATTTGTCTTTTTAATGTGTTACATAACGACGATATCAACTGTTGAGATTAGGGTCGATAATAGATGAATGAATGAGTATGATATGTTCGTGGAGTGGTACAGAGATGGGAAACCAAAGTACTAGGACAAAAACTTGTCCCATTGCAACTTTGTCCATCACATATCCCATATGCTCTGAACTGGGACTGAAGCTAAGTCTCCGCGATAAGAGGTCGGCGACTCACCGCCTGAGCCATGACACTGAATTGTTACAGTTACGTAATAATTCGATTTTCTCCTGTAGCAGAGGACTCAACATTTCCAGAGTGCATAGGGACAGGCACTTCAAGGGATCGTAAAATTACATAACAGAGTGTTTTGAAAGCTATTATACATGACAGTTTATGGGTAATCGACATCAGACCAAGTAAGTTAAAGAAAAATGGTTTGGTGTAGGTGTTATCCAGTACCTGACTCCAAATTCCAGCCCTGATTTTGGCGTCAACATCTCATACTGAAAATGCCGAGGCAGTATCTTCAAACAAGCACTGGTTTTCGCTGATTACCTGTTCTCACCCAGGGGGCGTTTAACATATCTGTCCCATTTAACTGTGCACTATATAATCAATGGATTGGAAACTGTGTCGGTTTGGTCACTTAAGGAAATATTAAATAATGCACGACTATACTTAGAGAGCTGAGAGAAATACACGTTCATGTTCAAGCAACACGTCATTGAGACATCGGTACTTTAATTACGAAATGATAGATAGAATAATCAGAATATAAGTTCTTAAATGACAGTTGCCTTCTGAATGAGCAGATCGCTGCATCAAATAAACCAATTTATAAATTATATCCTTATGTCATAATGTCTGGTGACATTAATTTCTCCCGATTTCATATTACTTCTAACTCAAAAAGTAAGCAATGTGTCAGATGGTGACAGCTGTAGATAGCCTCTATCTAGTTTCATTCGCTGAGGAAGCTGCTTAGTTATAATAAATTACAATTATTATTATTATTATTATCGAATTTTAAGGACCAAACAAAATCATACAGTAAACAAACGACATTCCTGCAACAAAAGAATCTGTCACAAAGGGTGAATAGCTCATGACACGTGCAATAACAAGCAAGCACCCGAAATTCATGTACTCCTAGTCCAACAATCAGCCCCTCTCCGCATCCTTTCAGCACTGTCCCTCTATATACCCTCCTGACGATGAAAGGGGCCATGAAGTAGTGCGAGCACATTATGGCGGACGATCACATGATGAGTTATCAAGTGTTCTCTGCGAGATAAGCTCTTTGGAAGAAGAAGATGTTGAGCGAAAACTGCAAGGGGGAGGGGGGAACTCTCACCACGTAGGCCCGGGCTCGATAACAGGTCAGTCTATTTGAAATTATTGGTGGTCAAATTGGCATTGGAAAATGTTTATCTCCTAATATTTTTCTTTCCCCTGTCAGTATCATTCCAACAGTGCTCCATACTCATCTTCACATAAATATTGCTCTTACTATAAGGACAAACGGGCGAAGCTTACGAGCCTTGGAAACAACACTGTTCATTCGGAAACAGGAGAACACTGGACAGAAAAGTACTTTCACTGCAGAGGGAAAACTAAGAAGCCATACTAACTGATGTGTGCTTTCAAGATATTGTGTTGCCTACTCACTGTCAGATAAAACATAGACACACACCACATGGACTACATCCTTTTCAATCCTATGTGAAGCAGTCCGATGTTTCTATGCATACTTGGAATTTAATTATATAACATCATGGACTCTGTCCTACAGCTTCAGTTAACGTAAATTCTGAAGTCAATAACTAAGAAATTTTATAACTCTAAATTTTCAACATTCTATGGCGGTAATACCACGATTGTTGTGTTGATACTTGCAGACCTTTGTACACTGATTCTCTGGAGATGACACCTAGGCGTTGGAAAATTTAGGAATTTTATGTTGTTTATGTAGGCCTATATAAGTCTATCTGTATATTTACCTATATACACTTCTGCCGACTGAGCATGTATTAATCCGCAACACACACACACACACACAGAAACACACACACAATCAGTCACACAAGTGCGCGTGGGCATATATATATATATATTAAGTCAACTAAAATAATTTTACACTTAAATTTGAATATTCTGGGAAAACCAAGAAAATAAATGAAACACAACAGAGTATATGATTTTGTGTGTCAAATCGCATCACTCTTCAATTTGACAGTTTCGTGTGATGGCAGATAGAGTGTTGCTCGCCGCTATTCAGATCAGTTGTTAGTCTGGGTCCTTGCTTTCTAGTTTAATGTAACGCAGTTAGTATTACCTTTTTACCAAGTATTTTTAAGGAAGGAGCTATAAATATTTTCCTTAGGCTCGCAGATAAACTCCACGTCTAATAAACACAATGCTCGGTGCACGCCAAGCTAGCCGAAGGTATGTGATAGCTCTAACAATACATCCGTCTTGTTGAGCTTATATTGTATACAAGGGCAAATTAGACTCTGGAACACGGGGGAAGTTGACTTCCGGCAACGTGAAGACTGTGTGTACTACTTCAGCCTGTCCTGTGATACAATGTTTGCAATTCTCATATGCCTTCTGCTTTCTTCCTGTATGACTTCGTGACCAAATCACATACGTAAAAAATTCTGAAAGCCGTATGCAAATCGCGCATCTGTGTGAGCCTGGGCGAGTTGCCAGTCCTGCAGACAACCATGTTCTCCAGGGATTGCAAGTTCAGATGTTAGGTGCCTGCCGCAAATCTCCGGGAATTAAAATAAATTTAATTTAAAGAATCAATTCTTACACCACAATAAACATATCTCATCCCTGCCACAACAACCGATCAGTTTAATAAACTCTAAGAAGAAAAGGAAGTATAAAAACCTGACGTGCACCCAGTGGGCACAATGCAGGCGCGTTGAATATCAACTGGCGGTATAAATAGTAACTACTGTCCTTTAGAGGGTTAACAAAAAACACAACATAATGTTTTACAAAATATTAAGTTGTACTTTTACACTCTACAAATATTGCTACGTTCATAAAAAATATCACGCCACAGCCTTTCAAGGCAGGGGCCATTCCGTTTGGAACATGTGGCGGACGAAGTTGAATTGAAACAGGGTTTGCTTCTGTTACTTCTCTTTCGCCTGTCAATAAAATTCCAAAAATTCGCAACATACATATTGCATTCCACAGCCAACGATGCTATGTAAAGTTAGCAACCGACAACACTGTGAAATAACACATTTGTCTCTCTTTCATGTGAATAGAAGACACCAACTGTATTCACAATAACACAATGTAGTCTGTCACATGAGACAGCTCAAGGTGGCTTGAGTCTTACATTTCTGAACAAGACGGAAGTTTTTTATTAATAGCTTCCGTACTAATGAATAATGTTAACAAAGCACCGACGTGCCTGATTTCTTGTGTTATTCATGTGGCCACCAGGACAACATACGTTGAATGTACCACTTCGTATGTCACTAATAAAGGGTCATCCTCTCTTGTAACGGAACCCATTCTAAATCATAATTATGAACAACTTCCTGTTCATTACTTTACGGAATACAATTATCGCTGCTATTGATAAATTAAAGCAATATTTTTGGTTAATCTATGAGGAAAAGTGGTTTAAGTGCAGGTAAATAACAACCCAAATAGCGTATGTCAATTCGTAACAACATCAGCTAATAGGAAATCACGTAGTATCTGTATTCTCGGTTGGTTGTGACAGAAGCATTTCAACAATACAGTATCTTGAAAACAACACTGGTACATAAAGAATGAGTTCAGCAAACTGAATTAGACGGAATAATACATCTAGAAAACTCTTTATCGTTCAAGCTCCGTTACTCCTGCTGTCTCTTCCGCAATGCAACACGTTAAGATAAAACAATAAATATGCTGATTCCCGCGCCTGTCCGCGCGAGCAGTCCTAGGTATTCCATAACTGGAACGGTCTATTTGAATGCCGCTCAGGGGCAGTGGCGCTGACAAAGGCAAAACCCCAGGCATTTGTCTGCTCCCGGATTTTATTAAAAATTCAAATTATTAAAATTTACACAATGAACTTTATTAAATTATAATAATATAAATTAAAAAATTTAAAAAAATTGTTTATCTATTCTTTACGTAACGGCGTTTAACTATTTCCACAGCGAAGTCTGCAAACACTTTATTAAAAATCTTGAACGTACGCTGGAACCCAAATCTGCTGCTTCCCTCTTCCACCTTGAAGAAATACTGGAAACGCCCAAGTCCGGAGCTTGGTTTCTTCTTCACGTTAATCTGAACTTCCATTGGACGATCGTACCTCATCCAGACAGGCACAGCTTCCACCAATAATAGTTAATAATATGACTTTACGTAACCTCCAGTTCTTTACGTCCGATTTTTAACGAATTGTATTTGAATGGAATTTATGTACCTCGACAGTGTGGAGTCAAATTGTTCTTCCGCATTAAGTTTAAGGCAGTTCCTTTCAGCGATCCTCGAGTTGTATGTGTGCGGACGGACGGACACGAGAGATTCAGAAAGTGTTCACAATAACAAACATGCACCTACTGCCTAAATGTATTGTTCTCAAGCACTTCAGCTTTCTGTTGTGTGAAAAATGTACTCAATGGCGCGTGTTTGAACCGAACAAACACGAGAGTAATTTAATTAATTAAATTCTAATTTCATCGCAAACGGAAGTTTGTATTATTTTGCTGATATTTCCTAGTAGACTACTTGTGTACTACAACATTTAATTAAATGTTATGATAGGACTAAGTTAAATAAATAGGAAAATTAATAAACAGACGCGTTCGTTATTCCCATTCCAAAATCTAAATAACATTTTCTCCAGAATATCGGAATCTCTCCCCGCCATTGAAGGCTGGGCACTGTTTAAAAAAATGCCTGCCAATTCATTTAAATGCCATTCCTGCTTGTCACAAGGTTTAGCTCAGTTTTTACACAAGTCTGTAGTCTACTTAGATTCTTGTTATGTACCATTCAAAGAAGTCATAGACCTCAATGAATTCTTTGTTTTGAATCGTATGAAGACAATCTGAACGACACTTTATTTTATACAAGCTATTCAGTGTAGAGGCACCATACTTGTAAATGAAAGGAATGAGCCCTTCGGACAGCACCCTGTACATATCTATACACCACAAATCCCATGCGGAATTAGATTCGTATCTAGGATTCATGTACTTGAAGACATGTTTTATAATTGTGAGATTAAAACGAAGGAGTAGAACGTAAATTTTTTAGTGAGGTAACAAGAAGTGTTTATGTGCTTAAATAATTTAGAAAATAAAATTATAGTTACAATATATTTACTGTCACTTCAGAAGGAAATTTGCTTCCTACTTTACCGGAAACGATACCAGTAATATACCTTCAAAGTAAACTATCGCTAATAAAATTCATGTTGCTGGAAAATTAAGGTATAATTGAAAAAAGGAAGATTGAGAATGTATTTATTCGATCTTCTTGTGCACGCTAGGTCTAACGCAAGAATTGTTTTCGTACCAAAAATATTGTCACTTGGTAAAAAAAAAATATTTCTGTCATTTTAAGATAAAATTTCGGAAAATAGCAATCGGAATCTTTTCATATTTCCCCTAAGTAATTTAGCCTGAGTAATCGTCAACATTATAATCACAGTGTCATAAATGATGACTATAATTCCTTATCACATTTGTTTGATTTCTAGCATTCTAAAAGTAGGTGTAATGATTAAGTCTAGTAACTGAGCTTTCGCCACGGAAAATGAATAATTATCCATTTCGATAATCTAACATTCTTTATCATTCCTGGTTTTAAAATTACAACGTACTTTTCTTGCAACACATTCGGATACAGGAATTCTAAATGACACAGTAAATCCAGGAATGCCTAATACCCATTTTCATTGAACCACTACTGTATTATTCCGTGGCTACATTAGTTTATCCAAAGCGAATCAGTAGAAAAATGAATCGTGCTTAGAACATAAATTTTACAACCCTGCACTCTCATACAATCTTCCGTTTTCTCAAAAAGATTTTAAGAAATTTTTATCGGATAGCTCTAAAAAGGCACTCGCAAATGAGGAATCACTCTTCCGTATTATAAAGCATATAGTAGCACGAATTAATAACCCTACACTTACTGAAATTAGAAGGCAACAGATACCAGTGAAAGTTTATGCTCTCGAATTAGGTCAACGACAAACGAATTAACTACTACGGTTAAGCTCTTTCCGAAATTAACGTAACTACTCCTACAAATAATACCTTAATACACTTGTTGCAACAAACTCCTGCAACAAACTCCTACAAATAATACCTTAATACACTTGTTGCAACAAACTCCTGCAACAAACGCAATGAAGACAAAGGCTTCTTTTCATTTCCTCAAATATTACTCCACAGAAACAGCTGTTTTACTATCACATTTACATTTCGATATCCAGAATAATAATAACGACATATGTGCCATTGAAATACAAAGTCACGTTCCAGTTTGCTTCATCATCTTACAGGCCAACTCAAAGTTGTGGTGCAGGCTATGGGTGGTGCGATATCAACCGACTGACATCTGGTGAGTGTGAACACCATACAGCACTGTACTCATTGTTGAAGTGAAAGGACATCGCCTAATAGTCTGCAGTTGGTGTGACACATAACAGAACAATGTACAACTGCTCACACAGACCCTACCGCTGTGATATACACAGAAAACACGATTAATAGCCGATGTTTATCTCCCATCTGAGCTCCAATTATTTTTAAGCAGAAGACATTTTTTCCGTGTCCCTTTCAGTGACTCGGTAAGGCTAGACGGCATGCAATCAAATATTTCGTAAGTGATAACGATGACCTATGGAATACAAAGTTTATGACACACTCTATTACCAAAATCCATGATATGAACAGAAATAAAGCATTATGATCCGCCAGCTTCATCTCCGAAAGTGCAGAAAGAAATTCCATGCAATTCAGTACTGTCTTAAAAAACTTAAGGAGCGAATTTATTTTCTTCTACATTACACGAAGATCCAGACAAATTGTAAATTTTCAAGTACTTCATGAAACAAACTGTACGTGAGATAAACATATATCAAATTACAGTCTACAGTTTACATGAACAATTATGTTTCTTCTCTGTTTCTAACCACATATAAGGAAAACAAGCTAGGGAGTACACTTTTACCGTAACAATGTGGCGGTTCGCGTCATGTTAGTATCACTTCGGCTATCCTAATAGCCTAATACCATTGCTTTCGAGAAGAGCCCTTTTATAACAATTGAATTTCGCCGGCAATCACGGAAGTTACTTTGGTTTTCATACAAGTTCCCGAAATTTTTGCCCGATTTCAATCAAATTTGGTCCTTCTCGAGAGATTTTTGTGAAAGCATCCAATATCAAATTGTACGTAAATCCGTTCAGTGTGAACAGCGCCGATATAGGCGGAGAGATGGACAGGCGGACAGATGGACAAATATATAGACAGAAAGAAGGATGGAAGGACGGCCGGACGGACATGACAAAGATAAAGAAAAAATAGGCGCTTTTCACGATTATGCGAAATCACCTGCAACATACAGATTTATATACCGCATCAATAAACTCGCGTCACCGCACGTCCAGTTCCAGATTACGTCCAAGCCCTAGAAGTAGCCCTGTAAAATAAATTCCCTTGCCTGATATTAAAATGGCTGCTCGAAATTTTGTCCTAAAATATAGAAGTATATTTCACATCAACATAAACTGTGTGACAAGCTGCACTTTTGCGTGATGTCTAGAAAAACCTCCCGTACTTCGAGATGCAAAAGCTTTCAAAATACATTGATTATTCTGTAGACTTTGATTCAAGTTTCCTCACAGACACAAATAACACAAGTCAAATCCAGCGAACGTGACTGCCATAACAGTCTACAGATTATTCCTTCATGGAGAATAGCCTATCCATTTCGCATGGAGTTTTCTACGTTGTTTGGAGCGTTGTTCTTTCACAAATACAAATAAAATTCTCTACACGCATCACCAGTTCTTCTTTAGACTATGCAGCATCTCAATAAGATTCGACACAAAACAAATACTGTTCAGATAACTTGTCAAAGAAAAAATGTGTCAAAACTGAGCCCTTCTTGTCATACGACAGTGTAAAGAGAGACTTGGTTCTTTCCAGCTACGTCAGTCGCTGAACGCTGACGGCCAGTTGACAAAACAACTGCTCACAAATATTCCATGATTCCGCCCCAGTTTTCACTGTTACTCGGTACGTTTCCAGCGTAAGTACGGTGACTGGGAATAGTCCTTCCTAAGGGGCAAATTCATTTTCCTAAAAGCTATGTCTGGAAACAACCAAAACAATGGACAACGTTCAAAATAAAAACCATGTTTAATTTCAGACACAATAGACGGAAATATTTAGACTTCGTCGGTGTTCGCTTGTAGTTCTGCATGGTATCCTTCGCCTTACTGTTTCTCCACTCTTTTCCATATGCGAACTGTTTCATGTGTCAGGATAAACAGGGACGTGTGCTAACGTGACTATATATACGGAAGACAGTGAAGCCACTATTTAGTACATCTGACGTCAGAGAATCTCGATGAATTCGTTACCAACACTAAAACACCTCCTGCACAATCATCGGAAAATTCACATGAACGAGTGGCTATATCCGGAACAATAATTCGAGACAAAATACCTGAAATAAACAATATTTTTTAAGACCAACTAATTGCACATACTTGTCAAACCATTAAAATCACATTATCTGATTAAAAATGGATTTAAAATTTCTCCTACATGTTTCAATCCCTCTATGGGATCATCCTCAGGGAGCTGTACATGAGGTTATCTGGTAGCATGCAGTTTTGTTTATGTTATGTCCGTCTGGTTCGGCCTGTGTTCATCGTCCGCACGGTAATAAAATGAAAATAAAAAAAAATCCTGAAATGAAATTTGTTACGGGTATGTTATTTTACTTACTAAGGAACCAAGCAAGCTGAAAAGTTGTTCAGTGCTTCAAGAAACTATACTTCTGCTTTGAACTGTGTTCTCCAGTACGCTGTTTGTTAAACCTAGTCGATAGTTCTTACACTTTCAACTTGAACTCTCTCCACAGACGTGCACGTGCTTTATTTCTTTACAATCCATATTCTTTATCATATTCCCGTATATTATCTTAACTCACAATTAACTTCTTTTAAACTTGCAAAGACATATCATGTGTGCTAAATAGCTTGCCCGTCCATTTGCTCAGTAATTTGGCAACAAAGATATGGACGACCGGAGACGTTAGCTCTGACTCAACCGTTTCTACTATTGAAAGGGATACCACAGTGTGAGGTTTTCTCGGTTCTTCTCAGTCCCTCCAGTCAAATATTTGACAGTACCTTAGTTAGACCACGACCGCTTCCAGCTTCTTCACCAATCCCTCTTCCATTCGACGCCACAGGATATAAGCTACAGACTTCATAAATTATGTAGTGAAAGCTAATAGATAAAGTTTATAATAACAGTAATAACAATTTATTAGTTCAGTGTCAAATACCTTCCTTTGGATACACTTTATAACAGCAGGGTTTTTTTTCCAGTGCACACCCACTCTCTTGCTAATGACTACAGTTTATCTATACAATTTGTTATGATTTGAGAGGCTTTTATCTTGCCCTTGTTGTTTACACTCTCCAAGTCCTACATATAGTCTCATTCTTGCGAACCCCACCCTCCCCAACTTCAGTTCTACTTTCTTAGCCCTGTTTTCACATTTGCATTTAATAATGTATGCGAGGATGCTTAAATTTCTCTGTTCAGTGGCAGTTTTGACATTCAGTATCTCCCTGAGTGCTGTTTCCTCCTTGATATGTGACCATTTGCTGTTCAGGAGCTCTTCTCTTCACCTCTGCGTTCCTGGACATTTCAACAACAGGTGGGATTTGTTCTCCTGCACGCATAAATGACATCTGTGCCACGATAGAGGAACTTTGTAGCAAAAGATTCCATTTCACTTGCAGAATAACACATTTTGAAAAACAGATAATATTACGATCTTGCTATATGAATCCCTCGAGACCACCAGTGTAACAAAACTTTTTAAGGCAAGAGACCGCATTTTTAGTTTGGGCTGGGTCGCGGGCCAGTCGTGGGAAAATGAAAGTAAGAGTTATACCTGGCTACCTACATTATTGTGAATTTTTTATAGTACATACAGACTTTACAAATGTGTCCGCGGGCGACATAAAGCAACCTGGTGGGCCGCGGGTTTAGTACCCATGCTTTAGACTTTCAGACGATAGTGTTTACTATATATACGACATACGTCAACACTAAAATTCAGAATCTGACACACAACATTGTGTTTGTGCTGCACAAGTATATACACAATTCTGAAAACCGACGAGATTAAAACATAATTATAGTATCAATCGATTGACGTTTACAGTAGAGAATTTGGATGTTTATATGGAGGTGGTAACTAAATTTTACAGTACGTGTTACATGAAATTCGGGTTTCAAAGTTTTAGGCCAAATTTACTCATGCTCTCCAGGTGCTCAAAAAAATATTTCCGCTAGAAGTTTTTTCAAAGTTATGTCCCCCAATTGTTCAAGGTTTGGTTCTTTTCTCTCTAGTTCCTACAAACTATTTCCCTTTCTTTTCGTTTAACATCCTTTCGTTTCCATGTTTTTTCTCTTTCCATAAACTTTCGTGGTGTACATGTGTAGTAGTACAACCGCGGTGATGGATTCCATATACTGCAGAACGCCTCTGACACTGCACAGAGAAAGGAACTGTTTTATAGGGCATATTTACGTCTACACTTTCTCTCTGTTTACGCAACATGAAACTTAGCACGGGCGTTTACCCGTCTTGTTTACCCGTTGACGTGTTCCTCGAGTTTATATTTGTTGACTTGTTAGTACTACTCTAAGGTTTGCTGGATATGTCTCTTGGCGTAATTAACAACTGTGGAAAAGCTTACATGTAGCAAGCAGGAGCAGATGACAAATACATAACCAACGTTTAGTCGGAAAACTTTAAGTGAAGGTACCAGTTGAGAAATACACAAGCAGAGTAGAGAAGATTGTTAAATTGGTTTTACAAATAGTAAGAGGGTATGAATTTAAATCAAATTCAAATTCCTCCAGGATATGATCTAGTAATACATTCTTGCTAATACGAAAACAAACTTCGGGTGTTTTAAAGGCGTGGCCACCTTGATGAATACTAGCTTCTATGAACATTTCAGCTCCAAGGAGTAAGAATACTATTTATCAGTTATGGCAAAAATATCAAAACCACAACGTCTTTAAAATTGCCGTGTTATAATTCTAGGTCTCAATATTTTTACAACATTCCTTATGTTGCATGGGTAAATTTATCCCTATGTATACCATAATGGTATGTGGTTGCAGTAAAGATGTGTTTACAGTCATTCTTAAATTCGGCACTAGATGGAGGTAAGTTAATCAGCTTCAAGGTCCGGCAAATTTAACCCCGGTGGAAAGAGCCACCTGTACGTATTGAACAGGACGCTGAGTGGACGCTAGAGGCTCTCTGGACGCTAGAGAGGTTAATAAACATAAAATCATTAAACCGACGTAAGCAGTACAGATACAACATACAGTTATAGGCAAATACACACTTGTGTTTCGTCTTATTTCTTGTTCGTCCGCGTAGGTCGCGTATTACTACCAAAAGATTTAAGTCTGAAGTCTAAACTCAAAGTTATACAGCTAATGATATTCTGTTACTTTATACTTCAATATAAATAGAAATGTGCATGAAGTTCTGCTTCAGGTTCACCGTTACTGGACGTTAATTTAGTTGTGCAAAAGATAAGTACGTGACACAAGAGAGAAGAATTCTTTAATACTTGTGTAATGCCTATTTTCAATACGTGGAATATTTAACGTATTAAATAACTGAATTGTACAGAGTCCTTCTTGATAAGCTAAGAGACCTTCAGGTGTTAAAAACGACTGCCACCGGGTGGAAACCCAATTGCAGTTAAATAAATATTATATTATTATATGATCAAGAGAATACTCTCATTGTTGTGAACCCGAAAGCTCACTATCGGGTTCACAACAGTCTGCCATTTGTCTTGTATGGCCCAAATTAATCCCGTTCACGAGCTCCCAAACCATTTCTTTAAGATTAATTTTAATATTATCTCCAATATGTGCCTATTTCTTCGAAATTGTCTCTTTCCTTCACCTTCCCACACCATAAATCTGTAGGGATTTCTCTTCTTCCCTACACGTGCCTCGTGGCCTAACCATCTTATTCTCAATTTTATCACTTGAATAATGTCTGGTAAATAATACGAATCACGAAGATCATCATCATTATATATTACCCAGTTCTTCAGTCATTTCCTCCCTCTTGTATCCAAACATCGTTCACATTACCCTACCCTCTAACACCTTCAATCTATGTTCTTCCCTTATACATGAGAGACCAAGTTCTGCATAAATGCAAATAGCAGATATGTCTAACAAATTTACAGAAGTAAACATAATCTTTGTAATTTCGATATGTTACTTCACTAGCTTTACAACGACAGACTTGTAACCGCAATAAATCGACAACATAGGAACAAGTCAGGCAGACTGAAGATAAATGTCTTTCACTGAAGTATAATTTCTGTTTTGTTCACGGTTTTCCGTGAACTTTAGAGACCGGAATCCTCGTACAGTGGACAGAAAACTATCAATTCAATTTATATGGTTGAACTCCCCATAGCCTGGCATTTTTTGCACCAAATATTTCAGTTATCAGCCGCATCCATTTACCATAAAAAGTCACCAGAAAAAAGAGATAATAAAATTTATAAGCCTGCAAGCACTATTGATCCTGACAATGGAGCGGAAAGACTGGCGTCTTGATACATACACATTTTTCAGTGTAAGGTACAGTATATAATGACAGATAGTCACGCAGGAGTAAAGTGACGTAAATATATTGACATAATGACAGGCTGTAAAGCAAAATGGCCATCCTGAAATAGGCGGAACAGTGGCGCCGAAGTGATCGAAAGTGCCACATCATCACAATGACACAACATAATGACTTCTGGGTCCTCATTCTCCAAGCACTTAATCACTCTGAAATTCTCATGTTTAAATTCATCAGGATTTTGTTTCGCTAAGGTTCTGTATCGTTGTCTATTTCTAACAAGAAAAAGAATGCAGAATTTCACATTCCCAAAGTCATATTACTTGGGATTCAAGTCTATTTGAAACAGTCGGTACCCTTTTACTAGTCGTCACGGCACAACATGAAATAGGACCTGAATCTTAAAGAAAAGGAAGCTCATTCTAACACTGTCACTGCACTCTTTTTAAAACACGCACATGGAATTATAAAGTTGCAGTTTCTCTCGTCACAGAACTACCCCTTGGGGCTCCAAGGTCTAAACTTGCTACCGTGAAACTAGAAGGGGGACAAGGAAAATTTCACAAGTCGAAATTACATGCTGTGACACAAATGGGTAAGATGCTATGTGGTAATGAAGAAAGTGTAAGTGGTACGGCGCCTTCAGAACAATTCAAGTTTGAAACCTCTCGAACGAGATAGCAACATGTTCACTAAATTTCAAAAACGTGAAAAAAAATTCATACAAAACGACACAATTATGACAAAATAAATTAGACGGTGTTAATATAATAAATTAACGCTTTAAACGCCGAATTAAATCCCGTCTGCCATTTGCTGGCATTTTTAGGAGCTCACCATATTCTCCACGTTAGCAGGATAAGGGTTAACTGGATTTAATTTGGTGTGAAGTAAAACACGGCGTGCTGACGGAAGTAAATTTTCTTTAAAATAATAATTTGTTTATTTCCAACCAATTTTATATTTAATATCTCTAAATATTCACAATCATAACCAACTCATTTGTAAATAGTTTTTATTTATATGGAAATCAGTTTAGACACTAAACTCCGGTCAACATCAGGCCAACTAAAACCGTAAGTTCCAAATTATACTTCAGTTTCAGTACATGTTTCAAGTTCTTGTGTTATTTGAGTGATTTTGGCCAGAGTTTAGGGTCGAAAATATTTGCAAGGTAAATAAAAATATTTACAAGTGATTGGTTGTGATTGTGAATATTTATAGATACTGTACTTGCAGCAACAACGGGGATGTTTCATGTGAAAAAATAAATTTCACATTTGTTTGTACACACATACATTGTTATTGCTCCGAAATCTAGAACAGCAGATGTACAGTTATTTGGAAATAAATATATTCTCACTATCTCTATTTCACGCGAGGCGTATAATATCAAGTCAGTTTCTAATAATTCCATTTACAAAGCGAGGAACAAATATAACAGATGTGTGAACTTAAACAAAAGGAGTGATTATGAACACAAACTTTAAATTAAAAGTTATAAAATATCTACCTATTAAATTAGCAGAGAAAATTTTTAACTCCAACGTACAAATAAATAGGCAGAATCATGGGGGTGTGCATACTGTATATATGTGTGTGTCTGTGTGTGTATGTGAGTGTGTGTGTGTGTGTCTGTGTGTGTGTGTGTGTGTGTGTGTGTGCTGCGTATCACAGTGTGTTTTATTGTACAAATTTAGTAATTAAATTTCAATGGTATATGTTTCTTTAATTACTACGTTTATGCATACACATACACACATATCCATTACATATGCATATAAGAATACGTAGAACTATACGTATATATATATATATACACACACACACTTATGCACAAAATATACACATAAAAATTATATATATATATATATATATATACATGCAAAAACCACATGTATTGAACTTGCGACCTCATTCACTCCATTATTCGTAAACACACACACACACACACACAAAACAATTATATATTCATATCCATATATACATATACGCATAAAAGAACGAAACGGTAAGAAATAACATGATAATATAAGATATTTTATTGCAAGAAACATGTTTCAT
>Ga0123354_10001359_pt1:0-7500 | contig 29375 bp, 19 predicted proteins | sample TergutLab28metaG_2_FD_97872 | JGI IMG/M metagenome (GOLD analysis project Ga0123354, IMG submission 97872) | Labiotermes labralis P4 segment gut microbial communities from Petit-Saut dam, French Guiana - Lab288 P4 | ecosystem: Host-associated > Arthropoda: Insects > Digestive system >... | reverse complement strand
GCAAGAAATCTTTCGATTGTCCAAAACGTCCAGTCTGGCTCCGAAGTCCACGCAGCGTCCTGTGCTAAGTACTAAGTACTAGGATTCTTTGTACGGAAGTGAAGAAAGAGGACATAAAGCTGGCCACTCCTCTCCATCTAGTGTGGATGTTAAAGAGGAGTAAAATTGTACATCCATTCTCACTGCAATCTTCTATGATTTCAATAGGAAAAACCTTACCTTTAACATTTCACGTACTCCTAGGCCTACCAGGGGTTCATTCCTTTCATGTTTATCGAGAAAACTCCAAGACAACTACATATTAAACCCAGACGTTTGGATGGTCAAAACATAACCAGGTACCTATGTTCCAATTTTGGTGACAACGTTCTACAGTACTCGTTCTTTCAGTCAATTGCTGTCTTGAGAAAAAATGTATTTTTCCAATACACTCACATTTTTGTCCATTATGTGTGGAATTCAAAGTACTGAATCACTAGACAGCATATGTTTACAAAATCCTTTATCGTATTCTCCTATAATTTTGTCCATGTGTGTAGAAAATCCTGACAAATTAAGGTATAAAATTATAAGAATGACAATTTTCTATAAATCGATAAATAGGAAATTACTCTTTATCGTCAAATGTATGACGCCACCCTGACCCAACTTACTCTGTTGCACTAAAACCCACTTCACTACAAACTACAAGCTTCAGAATGGAGAGCGTGACGTTTCATACCCTCAGCTTCTTCATCTGTCCCAAGAGCGACTGGCTGTAGGAACCTCAGATCTGTCCACATGGGATTTTGTCGTGTTGTTAGTCTTACCATGTTTCTTCACAATGGCAACAGCTACCACAGTATAGCAATTCGAGGGAAAGAGATAGGACTTCCCTCCGAAACTCAATCTAGCAGCCGCTGACCCCATGGGAACCCAGCAGTAGGACCTCAGCTCATCCGACGCAGCGGTCCGACAACAAGAGATCCCAATTCACGACTTAGCGGTTGCCAAGGGTGTAGTAGCAGCTGAAGGCTACGTGCCATATTATTACGAGAAACTGTTCCCAGGTTATATAAACAGAATTTTTGTAATTCTATGCCAGTTGTGCACTTAGAATGTGATAGGCTAATACATCACGCCCACGCATCTAAGTTACAAAAGACGTAAGCAAGTGACAATCTTCAACGGACTGATTGTAAAACTCTGCAGCAGAATATGAAGGCTCATCACGTTACCAGATGAAGCAATGGTCCAAATGAATCCATTCAAAATGTGTGGTAATTCTATCTGTTTAACGGGCTTGGAAATGCATCCTACCAATATCCTACCACAACTTCACATCATTTAAGTTGTCCCCTTCAAAATTATTTCTACTATGGTAACTTCATGAGCGTTTCTTTAGCGCTTCTGAACAGTCAGTAATGGCACAACGCCATAACAATAATGACAGGTAAAGGTAAAAGACACCGTTGTGTCTGTCCAAACCATGGAGGAACACAAGGGGAGCTGAGGTAAAGATCGACTCACTGCTATCCTCGGCATTAGATGGAGGCGGTCAAATTCACACCCTATTCGCTTCGCCCTCCCCCCCCCCCGGCGAAAGAAAACCGGTACTCACTGAAAAGGAAGCTGGGTGGCCCGCACAGTTGAACTGTACGTTTTGGAGAAGAGAAGAATTTCTCGGCCCTGCCGGAATTCGAACCCCGTATCGTAGACTGACAGTAGCAACAACAGCAGTAATTTACACGCAGTTGTTACGAATGTGGAACTCGGCCAACTTGACTGATAGAGAAGAAGTATGGGGGCGTTTGAGAACAGAGTACTGATAAGAACATTTAGACCAAAAATTAAGCGACAAACCTGGAGATATCGTATACTGAAGAACTTTATAATCTGTTCTTTAACAACGATCATTAGAAAGTTTAGGTTAAGGAAAATGGGAAGGAAGCAGCATGCAACACGTGGTACGGAAATGACAATTTCCTATATTACAATACACGTACCAAATACATCAGTTTTTAGGTGAAGCCTTTACAGACGGCAACCAAGCTGCTGGTAAGACCACACATTCCGGTCAGGATTTGCACGAGGTGTCAGACAAAGAGAGATAACTTGGCCGTCCAAGTTAGGTGTTGTTGGTGAGGGTAACTTCCTGAACTCCCTAAAACTCAGCTGTCTGGAAACCCCAGCAACGTGGAGGCCACGTCCCGAAAACAGGATGCATTACCATAGAAATGTGAAGACTAAATCAGTTTGTGGACATATTTAAAGTTATGTACTGAAGATGATTAGATTTATAATAATAATAATAATAACAGTAACGGTTAACAACGATAATAAAATGAAGGAAATATGTTATTTGTGTAGGCCTACACCAAAAAATTGTTTGTCCTGTGTCAGTTATTATGCACACACTATTAGGTCGCAAGTCCCTCATGTTATCTGATTCCAAAGTAGTATTTCGACTATCACACCTACACTAACAGAAACAATTTTGCAATTTTAGCCTACATAACGAAGATTATGTAGTTTAACAACGTTGCAGATCACATCACGTGATCTTATATCTTAAACGACTTCTTGGGGGGGGGGGGTTAATACTAAAGCTATTTTAGGGGTTTCGTGAATTTATAGATCAACTCCAATAAATCATGGCGTAAACATGCATATCTAATTAGAAGACAAAAGTATGAAATAAAAATCTTAGGATTGTTTCATTGATCTATTCGTACTAAATACAGGTTTAAAACTATGTAAGACATTATTACCTTCGTAAGGATTAAATTATTTGCGAAATTATTGCGACATCATAATGCTCAGACATTTCGTGCGTGCCCAGTAACTTTATCTGGGCCGTAGTTTGTTGTGTAAGGGATGATATATAATTCGTTAACCTAATAGATAACGCATTTATGCTCTTCTGGTTTCCCAGAACTGTACGTTTCTGCCATGCCTTAAAGAAAACTTGGAGGTCTACATGCTCCAGCAGACGTTAAAAATACCTGTAAGGAGAAAGTCAATCTTTCTTCGAATCCTTTCACGATAGCGTATAATGCAGGCACAACTATATCAGAATTTCTTCAGACAATGTTCAGTTACTTGGTTATTTATTCAGTCGTTCGGTCGGATACTCGCTTGTTTTTCATTAGCGTACTGTCTCAGTCATACACACTCCAAGAGGATCGTTTCGGTCTTGAATTCCGCCAAATTTTGTGGAAGTTCTACGCTAAAGTTACAAAACGCCAACTCTTTATCACTTCTAACGAAAACAAGGCTCAAACTGACAACAGATAATCAACCAACGAAAACATGTTAAACAAAATCAAGCCGACAAAGTCTAGAAGAAAACCGGTTGCTTATTTTGAGGTCGCTTCAAGACTTGTAGGCTAATCCGCGCATCCACAGAGGAGAAACACAAGAAAATTGTAATGCTCTGAGCTAGAGAATTACAGCGCACGCAAGAGGCAGGAGCTAACCCGGCTGCTAATTCGGTATTAAGGAATGGCATACAAGATGAGCTCCCCGGAGAAAGGAAGGACGGAATGAAGGAGGTGAAACCTGCAGATAAACAGAAGCGGCTCACTCTGACCTCAGAATATGATGATGACATCTCCTGCAGATAATTCCAAGAAACTTACAATGAAAACTCATTAAGTTTGATATTGGCGGAAGAAAAGAAAGTATGAAGAGAATCAAACAGGATTTGTAGCTTGAATAAACAAAGTACTGAATCAAGACACGAAGAACTCACATCACAGTCTTAAAGACAACTTATAACAATTTATTTCCTCTTGAGGACACCAACAATATATTTTAAGAGGTAATATGAATGCAAATATGTGTAAAATGTAAGGAAATGAAAGTTACCACGTAATGTCCAGGTTGTTTGATCTCAGGAATTGTTCTTCATTTGGGCCTACGTTATTGTGAAGCACAAAACATCTCACTAACTGTTACACGTTCTCATCGTAGATGATTTCTAATACACTTAATAAGCAGAATTATTTAAAGTGAGTAATAAAAACTTGTATGTCCCATAGACCTAAGAAAATTTCAGTGGCTGGAAAATATTCTCATACAAAAAGTTAACAACATCAACTACAAAGGCCACGTTCGACATAAGCATATTTGTACTGACACAATCATCTTAATGAATGACTTTAGATCGTATGAAGCCTTTCGTTCCAACAGCGATGCTCACACAAAGTATAACATTCAGTTCGTAGGTACTTCTGGAATCCTGTTGACGCCAAAATCGATATATCTCTCTGTCCATCCGTCCTCCCATCTCTACGTAGGCATGAAGAAAACTGACAGCCTCGAAAAGTTATTTTCATTACCTAGGGAATTATAAAAATACTGTCGACACATTCCACATAGACCGACATGTGTTTCTCAACTCAAGCGTTTCCTGAAGGCCAAAAACTTTGTGCATGTACAGAAAGGCTTGAAGTGGCTCACAGAAACTTAGTATTCTGGCGTAAAATGATGACAGGTTACGTTTTCCGAAGATGTAGGAAACCAAAATCCACATTTTCGCTCCAAAGTACGAATATATATTGCATAATATGCAGGCGTTGAATTTCTAATTTACAAAAACAAATTTCGTCTCCTTTACAAAAATTTATCTTCTCAAGCGCTTTACGAAAATAATCGGTGATTACTTTAAGAATTACACGAAATAGGTATATATATATATATATACTTTGCTCCTTATGTAGAACCTTTGATATTAGAGCAGGTGTTACATAAAATAACCCCTGTTCTTTAAAGGTGTAAATACGTACACTACAAGTAATGCTACTGTTCATCGATTTTTTGGACCCTGAAGAAGGAGGCAAAGACTTTCTCCGAAATGTCAGTAAATATTTACACATAAACAAGGCAGTATATTTCGCGAGCTTTGAATCTTTATAAAAAACAACACGGCAGCCTGAAATATCGCACACTGACACCTGAACTACATGACTAGTTCTCTAGCGTCATGCAGCAAAATTCTTCTTGAGCAGCCAACAGTCGCTCAGCTAGCCAAAAAAATTAATGTCAGCATAGTCATAATACGTAACACGTTCTTAATTAAGATGTAACATTTAAAGAAGATTTTATTAAATGTAAACATTCATTAAAAAATCATGTCCTCCTTAGGGAACAACAAAGTGCCCAGGAATGTGTAAACATCCACGAAGAAAATTCGGTCCCCCTAATCTTAATAAGGCACTGTTACCCAATAGAAAGCTGTGACTATCTCCATGCTTCATGATGGTCCAAGTATTAGTGATAGAAGGAATAAAGAATTATATGCATAAAATATGATGTTTGTTGGACCGTGCATAATTGTGATAACTGAAGAATAAAAACCAACTAGATGCCACTTGTTATTTTATTGTACTTCTTATAGGCTCAACATGTTTCGGGCACTAATATGCCCACCATTAGGAGCTCGCGACTATGATGTTGTTTACCACATTGGTCGTGTCGTTCTTGGTTTGCTGTATGTTGGATGTGAGGTGCAGTTAGGCTGTAGTAGTGTCCGGGCTGCAGGCTGCAGCCTGCAGCCCGGACACTACTCCAGCCTAACCGTAACTAATCTCCAAGCTACAGCAAACCAAGAACGAAACGAGCAATGTGGTAATCAACATTATAGTCGCGAGCTCCTGATGGTGGGCATAGTAGTGCCCGAAACATGTTGAGCCTACAAGAAGTACAATAAAATAATAAATGGCATCTAGTTGGTTTTCATTCTTCAGTTATGCATAAAACATGTTTCATATAATAATTCACTGAAATGTTCAAAACATCATCATATAGTCACTAGCACAACAGCGAAGAATGCCGTTTATAACCACACATTTCAGTATTTTTAATACTGCACAATCACAGCAGTCAAAGTGTCCCATGTGTCCTCTTACCCTCAGGTTTCTGGAATAACATTTTTACGATTTTACATGTCTCCCACGTGTGCTCCATGCCACCTTATTGTTTTGATTTGTGTACTCTTATAATATTAAGTGAAACGTAAACATTACTAAACGCCACAACAGTCCATTTTCTTCGGCCTCTTGTTATTTGTTCTGCCTTACGATCAAACATTCTCCTCAGCTACAGATCACAGGATGTTTTGTGTGGTTCAAAACGGATATATGGATACGCGAGATCAGCAACGACCTGTTTGCATCGCGCTATTCAACAAGGTCTTGTGACGAAACTTCACAGCCTTATGTAACACTGTAGACTGAAATCAATGGGCAGTAAACTTCTATGGATACAGCAAATGGGAAAGGGAACTTATCCAATGACTATGAACTCCTTACGTCACTTTTAAAGGAGAGGAGTTTGTAGCATGTGGGGTGTACAATTTGATTGAATAATTCTGGACATGTAATCGACTACACAAAAGAAACAAGGAAGCACGTCAGCGATTCAGACCTACTCACAGACTCTACATTATTAAAGCTGACCCTGTAAAATTAACACCTCAATAGCTGGACGGGATTCGCTTGTCACTGTTTATGGTCCTTTGACGGGAATTTGTGCAACATAAATATTAGAATTCCTTAAAATGTGTACAATTTATTTGTCCAAAAGGACCCTGCTCCATTGTTCCACTTTTTATTAAACTTCCCAAAAGTAACGTTATCATTACCAGTGTAAGAAAGTACAACGTGGGATATGTTAAGACATAAGACAAACATATTTCTACACTAATATCCCCCCTCGCCTCCCTAAGGTATTCAGCTCCATTGTATGCTAGAATCTGCAGTGACTATCTTAAGGTGTGTCGTCCCCGTTGTGTTAGGTCAATAATACAAAACTGTATATATATATATATATATATATATATACATACAGTCATGGACACAACAATATTACAACTAGTAGCAATATATAATATACAACTACATATTTCGGCCCTGTATGTAGGCCATCATCAGGTTGTCCAAAGAACTTATTAAGTGACTATGCAGTATGTGTGGTAATTTTGGGTGTGGGACGAGATCTCGTTTTACATAATAAATCTTGGGATTAGTAAAAGTTTCCAACATTTATATTGATGCGTACTTCATCATGTGAATGCGTAGGTATTCATCTTATGATCGTATCATGCGATTAAATAAACATGTTAAGGAGTTACATCAATTGTGAACATCTTATAATTCTAGCATGCAAATGAGGTAGTAAAACAATCGCAAGTATTTCATGACACTAGGGCTACTCAGTCCGGTAGGAAGAAATTTCAGCAAGTCCAGAATACGGAACTGTCAAGTGTAGTATTCTCTTAATTTTGTGTCTTATTAAATTTTGTTCAATAATAAACCGTAATTTACTCGAAAAAGTTTAATTAACCTATTAGAACACAGAGTAATTATGTGCAATAATTACCGCAACATTAAGAAACTCCACAAAATCTATTTATGTGTTTCGTATTATTATCCAAATGAATGTTTTTTCTTACACTCGGTCTCGCAGCCTCGCCCCCCCCCGCCCGCTCCCCGCCCCCTGATGGATATCAGCGACGAG
>Ga0123354_10001358_pt1 | contig 29397 bp, 20 predicted proteins | sample TergutLab28metaG_2_FD_97872 | JGI IMG/M metagenome (GOLD analysis project Ga0123354, IMG submission 97872) | Labiotermes labralis P4 segment gut microbial communities from Petit-Saut dam, French Guiana - Lab288 P4 | ecosystem: Host-associated > Arthropoda: Insects > Digestive system > Gut ... | reverse complement strand
TTTGGAGGACGTTATCGCAGCTTCGACAAGAGCGCTGAACAGCATCCACCTTGCGGAGTTCCAGAGATGTTTCGAACAGTGGAAACAGAGATTGGATAAGTGCATATCATCCAATGGAGAGTATTTTGAAGGCGACTAATGAATTTTTTGTAATTCTTTAAATAATTCAATCGCTCATGAAAAAATCTGTTTTTTTTTGGGTCGCCCCACGTATGAGTCCATTCACCTTTATTTTATGAATTGCCATAAAGAACCAACATGTCTGGTGATCACTTCAATTTTCTCACATAATTAGATTTTAGTATTAAGAAGTGAAAACAAATTATGATTAAAACACTTTAACAAATATTACAATTTTCACTTATATAAACTTTATAATGTTCATTCCATGTATTATCAATAACTAATTTATGACATGAAACCAACACAATGCACAAAATTGTTCCTTGGATATTTGTATCATAAAATCTCGCTGAACATTCTTACATGTTTCGATCTGCACAGGTCCGTCATCAGGGAATCAAACCAAAGCAGTGTGGCATCAGTCCAAATTAGCCACTTTTGTGCACAGCTGACATGGTGTAAAAGAATCAGATAATTAAAATGTAGGCACTTCTTTGTAGAATAGTTGCATAAATGTGCTGGATCAGGATATACAGTATCTTGGAAGGAGCCTGCTTCCCAGGTACTGTCAGGCCCAACTGAGCAGGTGTTGACCATATTTTTAGAGTGAGGGTGGGGACAGACCCTGTCCCCTTAACAAGATGTCTTTTCACTTTTCTTTATTACAGTTTATGACAGAAGGTGATGGATGAATGCGTAAATTAAATGATTATAAATAAAAATATGACTTAAGAATCACTAAATCTTATGACTTAAATAGAATTTTATTGGATTATAAATTTACACTACCTGAATGTGAAATTAACCTCAAAAGGCTTCTATGTTGTTGATTTTTAGATTATAATGTACTTTTGATGACATTAGTTTTTCGTGTTTCATTTTGGAACCATCCATTAGGTGCAGATAGAGAGTTGTGTTCAGGATTGTTTTGGTGAGACTGGACTATATCTGCATCAGTCTTGGAAAGAGTGCAAGGTTTGGAGACAAGGATTTGCTGTCAGGGAAATGCTTTGAGAGAAATTAGAGGAGTGGCTGTCAGAGGAGAGGCTTGACAAAGAGGAAATTCTGTCAGGACTTGCAAGGACAGAGAGAGATTGGCTGTTGGGAGCTTGGTCTAATAGAAGTCAAGTGTGTGTTAGAACTCAGCAAGTAGCAGGATGATCAAACAATTTTTACGGGCTTTTGGACATAATACCTGGCAGGAGCAGGGATATTTGTCCTCGCAACAATATCGAAAGTGATTCTGGTGCCATTCCAGCTTCCTATCCAATGGCCATTTCCCAGAGGTAAAGTGTCGCTGACTACTCATCCCACTCTGAGTGCCAAGATCAAAAATGGCTAGGATATCACGTATGCCTTCCTGAATGTGTTTGTGTCATGGTGCTGAAGCACAGGATGAACTTTGTAATTTCATGCTGAAGGGGTGTCCTGCATTTCGTATGAGTTAAATGCATAAAGCAACTGTTGTTACAACTCTTCCACACCATATTTACCTGTACGTAAGGTGAAAATTTATCTTGAAACACTGAATAAAAATATTACTAGACAGCTGGCTGCTCTTGAAAGAAAAGTGTTAAGAAGAATGTCTGGGAAAATTAAAGTACATGAAAATTGGAGAAAGTGATATAATAATGGAATTAACACCACAGCTGTCTGGAGATTTAGATATACTTTCATTTGTTAGAGCAAGTTGGTTGAATTGGATGCTCATATTAATAGAATGAGTCATAAAAGAAAAGTGAGTCATGTATTTAATAATAAACCCCAGGGAAGCTGGCTAAGAGGGAAACTAAAAAACAGATGGTGGAAGTGTGTACAAACAGGTATTAATAGATGCAAAATTAAAAACTGGAAAGAGAGGTAAAAAATACAGATATGAATGGGGAGAGTTCATGAAAGAGGTGAAGGTTTGCATTATACTTTAGTGCCATCCAAGAAGAAGATGATTATGATTATGAACATTTTTCACAGTTCATCATATGAAAATCTGGAGGAGAGAGGGGAGGGGTCATCTGAAGATCCTGTACAAAGTTAATCCCATTATATAATAGTTCTCTCCCCCCACCCAGAAAATTGAAGACTGTTATGTAGGGTCATCTTATAATGAAAAGCACAGCAGTTATTTTCTTATTCTTTTTCAGGATCATTTTACTAATCATCAGTACCATGAACTGGTAGATCCAGAGACACTGATGTACACACAGCACAGTGAGAACTCAATTTTCTTTGAAGTAGATGGTCCATATCTGGCAATGGTGTTGCCAGCTTCAAAAGAGGAAGGCAAGAAGCTGAAGAAACGTTACGCTGTGTTCAATCATGATGGGAGTCTAGCAGAACTGAAAGGGTAGGTAGTAACTACTATATGTACAATTGAATTTTTCTTCATTTTTTTACATTTTTTGCTATGTGCGTGTAGTTTATTGATATTTATTTCCCCCAAAATACATATCTCTATTTCATATTGTTTTTAAACAACAGAGTTGATTTATTGAACAAACATTTTCCCATCTGTAGCTACATTTACCACAAATGACCTTTCCACTGATGCACTGTTGTACATATAACCTTGATGAACACTTGAAATATTGATTTCACTAAATGGGATTTAAAAACACTTACAGAATGCATGTATATAGTCAGTTTTACATTCATATGTGTTTATTACACATGTATTGTTGTGAAGTTGAATTACTTATGCAAAATTAAGGACAGTGGAAAGAAAAAATTGAAGAAAGAAGGGCATGGAAGGCCATATTTATCACAAGTGAGCATCTCTTTGGTACACATGTATTGTTGTGAAGTTGAATAACTTACGCAAAATTAAGGACAGTGGAAAAAAAAAATTGAGGAAAGAAGGGCATGGAAGGCCATATTTATCACATGTGAGCATCTCTTTGGTCAGAATTATTGCTGTCTCTCACTGATAAATGTGTCATTCAGTGACTCATTAGAAGATTCCATGATTGCTGGAGGAAATAATGATGCATTCAGTTCATTCTTCAAGGTAATGTCTTTGTACAGGATTTCTGCTTTGTCTTACGCACATGCATGCAACATCCTGCTAAATCGTCAGGTGTGATGGCATCTAGAGTCTATTGCTTTATGCTTTTAAGTTTGAAGAGCAGTAAAACACCTGTTTTATTACATTCACCTATCAGGTGCTCTATTTTCATCCAAGCCAACTCTGTATTATCCATGTAACAAGTGAAGGAAGGTTATTCTGTCACTGTGTGTCCTTGTACCTCCAAAATTGTGTGGATGTGGCAGCATTTCTGTCATGATTTGTACCTCTCACTCAGATGAGATAGTTCTGCTGTCCACAAAATTTCATTGGACGGTATATGTTTGCTTGCAACCAGGCAGTTATGTTCATTTTTCATGTAATTGTTTGGGGTTTGTTTTTTTTGGATGGGTTTATATGGTGCATTATCCATCATTACTGCTTACTGGAAGTAAGTCTGGTACAACAATTTTATATGAGGTACTGCTGTTTTTGGTATGCACTGTACATGACAATTCAACAGGAGTTGTCACTGCTGTCATTTTTAAGTGACTAGTTGTCATGATACGGGCAGATATGTTATTTCTCATCCCATTACTATGAGTTATGAATTGACCACATGGCTAATATAAGTTAGGTACAGCAGCCATTCCTTGGCCACCTCAGTGGTTGGTGTACTAGCCTTGTATTTAAAGGTTCTAATTTCAGTACTAACTTCTGCCAAAAACATTAAAACTTCAAAAACCATAAATTTGTCAGTATAGTAACAACCTGAACATGAAGATATTATGAGTTCTGTCAGCTGCTTCCTGGAATGCATTTTTTTTTTCATGCTTGCTTTATGTAAGTGAATATGTTTAATGAATACGTTTTGTGAGGGCATAAAATCCATGCAGGCACTAGAGGTTGCAATTATAGTAACACGCTGCTAAATATTTTGCACTGTCCAGATTGAATGTAATGGTTATTGCCAATTAGCTATGTAACTTATATACCCCAGTTTTCCTTTTGTTTGTGGGGAGATAAATGATATTAGTAACTTTGTTAGTAAAAATATGTGTTTATGTCAGTTTAACTGCCCTTAATTTATTCATGCAGGTGTAACTTTACATAATATGTTAACTGTTGCACCATTCTCAAAACCAATCAGTAAGGCAGTGACATTTGTAGTAGTGTCTTAATTAAAGTTTCCTTTGGGGGGGGAGGGGGGGGGATGTAGGGAAGAAGTAAGCCATTCCAGGTTTCATAAACATTTGAGTTGAAACTGGGACTAAGGACCTGCCAAAGTGTAGCTAAAGGTAAATTTGTATTTGTGCCAAAGCATTATTTTACTTAGCATTTAGGTGCTTGGTGTTATGATGCTTTCATAACCTTAGAAATAAGTGGAGGAGATGAATGGCAACCCTCTTGCTCTGGCTGCTTTATGCCCAGGGGTGGAACTTCTGTTACCCACTAAACAGGGGTTTGGTGGGCCCATATTGGCATATTCTTGGTTTCCATGGATTGTTTGAGCTACCAGGTATTCTTTGTTTTATTCCTGGGAAATTATGTTACAGCTTTGAAGTTAAGCGCAGAGGAGAGTTGCAACTAATCAAGATATTCCAGTCGTCTGTGTTTGAGGCATTCCTAAAGGGTAACACACTGGAGACTTGTTATGAGTCTGTAGCAAAAGTGGCTGATTACTGGCTTGATGTTCTTTACAGTAAGGTGAGTGTCCCAAGATGTGTCTGACTTTTGTTTCGATGTATATGATGTAAGTTCCTGATCAAGAAATCCATTGGTTGCTGCTTCTATAAACCACTTTCATTACCGGGTAGCTTCCTGCTTCCCAGGAAGGAGAAAAGAGTCCTTGTATGGCTGTATCTTTTTATGGCCATAGTTTTTTTAAAAAATTAGTGTTGCTGTGGGAGCAGAGACTTTTAACGCTCCAGTTTGAAGAGCAAACAGGCACAGAAGTTTTTTAAGGTTTGGTTTCATTTCAGTGCCAGTGTCATGAAATTTATGTTCGGTTAGATCATGACTTTACTTATTTTATTGTTGTATCGCACTGGATTGAATCAGATGTTAACATTATTTCCACATAATTTTTTCACACAGGGTATTTTGTTCAAATGGTGACTTTTTCCAAGACACATGCTTTGCAGAACTATTACACTGAACACCCTGTGTTCAACTAAGTACTATTCATGAGCACACTACGTACCCCCGCAGTCTGCAACTAATAAGGACGAGTAAATCCTGTTAGTTATACATTCACAGTAACATATTACTTGTTTACAGATAGGAACATTGTAACATGTGTTTCAAAACATATAATTTTACATGTAATGAAACAGATTTGCTCTCTATGAAAGTCAGTGTACTGTTTTAGCAAATTTGCCGCCCATCTAGGTATGTGAATGTCTCTGGCTTATTGGTGTATTTATAACAAAAACAATAGAAAATATTTGTTTGGTTTCTTATAGAGTGGCAGTCTGTATGTTGTCTCATTCCACTCTTAAAACACATTTTGTTTTAATATCTATAGGCTTGCAATATGCCAGATTCAGAGCTGTTTGAGTTAATCTCAGAAAACCGCTCAATGTCCCGCAAGCTGGAGGATTATGGTGGGCAGAAGTCTACTTCAATATCTACTGCAAAGCGTCTAGCAGAATTTCTAGGAGACCAGATGGTGAAAGATGCAGGTCTTGCTTGCAGATTTATCATTTCGAAGAAACCAGAGGGAGCACCTGTCACTGAAAGGTACTAATTCCAACAACCCTCTCCCTCACTTTTCAAAATTTTTTTCTTTTCTATACCTTTTCCATGCTTACTTCTAATCATCCCAGCCACTCTGCCTCTCCCTCCCAGTTCTGTGTGATAGCTGACTTATTGCTTTTATTTGTTGTGTTATTTTTTTAAAAACAGTGGTAGGGTTACACTGTTTTAATAGTTTTTTACTTTTACTGTTATAGGGCCATCCCACTGGCTATTTTCCAGTCAGAGCCTAGCATAAAGCGGCATTACCTGCGAAAGTGGCTTAAAGACTCATCGCTTGGTGATGTAGACATCCGCCAAGTGTTGGACTGGGACTACTACATTGAGAGATTTGGTGGTGCCATTCAAAAAATTATCACTATACCAGCTGCTATGCAAGGGGTTAGTAGCAAGGACATGTCTATGTTAAGTGTCATCACGTAGAGTAAAACCTGGTTAACATATGTTTTAGGGAACTTTGTAGAAGGGAAAGTAAATATGGTTTTGTAATGCCTCCCGAGATGGTACCCTGGCCTAACTGCACCTGCCTCGTGAAGACACTATAATTTAAAGGGGCATGGTATTAACGTCAGCGCCGAAGTCACTAATTTCTATGCTGCCACCAGCCAGATTTACACTCAAAATTAGACTGTCGGAAATCTGGAAAACTGCTCTGCCACACAACGAAGTAAAATACAAAATACACTCATCTTTATTTCTCAATTAGTTTATCTAATATTCCAGGGACATCAATTAGTAGTCAACAGTGTGTCAATTATGTCAGTAAAATTTAGTAATTAACCCAAAAATATTTAATATTAATGTAAAAATATAAATATAAAAACAACCATAATTTACACCATCACAATGTAACAAATAAAAAGTTTAAATGTAGTATTTGACCAAATACTTGTCTTGCCTTCCTTTATATAGCCCAATATATACCGGGAATTTAAAATAAATTTTTAAATAATTTTCCTAAATAGTTGTTCGCCAAAATTGCTCAATTCGCGTAAGTTAACTCAAAACGGTTTTCTAACACGTCCAACACAGCTTACCTTGAATACTCAGCAGAAGTCTGCATCTCGTACACATAATATAAATTCTTCTTCAGCGTAGAAGTCAAAACAATACTTCACGTTGACCAAACACGTAAGTATTTGGTTATCTCAGAACATTTCAAAGTTGAAGTAATGCTATCTTTTTCACTTCTCTAATGTGGTTAAACTGACCGCAGATGTCCTTAGTGTTCTGTTGGTCATTAGGGTGCCACATAATCTTGAAAACAACAACAAGACTCGAATTTCTCATTTACATTTTCCCAGATGTTACTACTATATAGTTTTATGGTTTTATGTTCTTGGGAAGAAGCTGGATAGAATGTTTTCCATATTATGTTGCTATTGGGTATGGGCTGGACCCTGATCAACAAGGAGAATAAATTTTTAATCTTTTTCCTAAATTTGGTGTCTAGTGCATATATATAAAAGTAAATAGGAAATAAAGCCATACAGGAAATGTGACAGGACTAAAAATTATTTTTGTCTCATATAATGAAACAATATATGCAGCATGTTGTGAATAAGGTTTACTATGTGCTGTTTGTTAGAGTGTGAAAATGTTGACATTGTAACACAAAAATTTGATTCTTATCCTGTGTCATTGTTAGCTTCAGGAAACATACATGTTGCAAAGAAGTGTCACTTAGTATATTTATATTCAGTGATAGAGTATGTTTTCCATGCTTCGGCATACAGGAGATGGTCCAGTTTTTCCATAAACAGTCCGAACTGCTGTCTATGTATGCTTGTGTGGGCCAGACCTTAGAAGGTGCTGAATACAAGCCCAACTTCTTCAGTGGTTTAAGGCATGTTTTTTTCTTTTACAGACTATGTCAGAGTTTATTTCTAGGGCGTTTGGGTATCGCTTTAGAGACTGTGGTTTATAATCTGTCTCTCTTGTTTTGTGCAGATCAGCATTCACCTAACAAGAAACCATTTTGGAAGATATTTTTTACCTTAATCATTTTCAAAAGACACAGGGAAATGAAGGATTGAAAACAAAATAACCAGAAATTTTAGCAAGTTTAAGAAAACTAAAAGAATAAGCATAATCTCCTGCCCCCACCATTCAAAATGGTCTGACACAATCATAAGCATCAAGTGATGGATGTGTTATTAAGAGAAATCATGTAGCCAGAAGTTCATGCCTTCTGTATTTAGATCATGCATCTAAAATGTGTTTTGAACTTGAGAGTATGATGGTTGTTGCTGATTTTCCAATTTTGGTTTGTAAGCAGATCATCAATTTAGCCTTTGATGATTTGAAAATCCTTAGTGTGAAGTATTAACAAATTCTAGATGCCCACATGTTCAGTTTACTGCAGTTACTGTGAATTGTTGCTGGATTAAAGTTAAGTTTAAATGGTTTACTAATTAGAAAATATATGTGCTAATATATTGATAGTTTTGTGTTATTTGTGTTGAAATATTTCAATGAATATTATGCAGATATTTTGATCACTGTAAATAATATATATCACTAGGTTAAACCAGGGATGCTCGGATTTTTCAAAACTCTAGGAGCCACCTCAAAATTCAATGTGCCAGATGGGTAACATGAATCAAATTCCATATGGAGGGCCCACAAATATTGGGCACCATTGAATAAAGTTATTTTCCTTGGTGGCCTGGTGCCTGGGATTTTGCATTTCTGGGTTATGTAGGTTATGTCTCACACTTTTCCTTTATAGCCTGCTACCCATATCTATTTGCATGTTAAATATTTGTCTTCCTTACAGCTAGCAAATCCTGTGCCTAGAGTGAGACATCCTGATTGGCTCCACAAGAAAATGCTAGAGAAGAATGATACATTGAAACAGAGGAGGATTAATGAAATATTTATTGTGAAACCTAAAAACCTGGATCCACAGATTGATGTAAGTTTCACACATCTGCAGGAGTTATATATGTGCTGGATTTGTGCTATAATGCAGAATTGTAACAACTTGGATATGCCTTTTATCCCAGTAGCGTGTCTGTTGACTTCCTCTGTAGAAAGAATTTTGTAACATAGTAATACTTGTATATTACCACTTGTTTTGTTATGCCATATAAAAAAGTCATCATCATCACTGAGAGCTTGTTTCCTTTTATATTTAAGGATCCCCATATCAGATTCTTCTGTAGTGCCCCCGGGTAAAAGTGTGCCTACACTAATACCGCGGTTCAGCACTGAGCGGAATTATACTACAAAATTCCCACTCTAGGAAATGCCCTTACATAAATTACTAATTGCTGCCACCAGACGACATCAAATCTACTAATATCGTCAAATTGCTCTCATTGTTATCAATGGGGATTCAAAATTCGGGATTCAAGGATAATATAACATAATCTCAATTAAATATCCAATTTTCCAAACAAATATACCTATATTCTAATCTACCAACAAACTATTAATATCGTTTCCAATAAACTTAGTAAATTCCTAAATAAGTACAAAATTTGAGTCCAAATTTAATTTAAAATAGTTGCTTCGCCTCTTTGTATAATTGTAGTCTAAGTTGCGTAAATTTTGAATTTAGAGTTTCAATTGCACAACAAACAAAATTGCCAAAATTGCTCAACTCACAAAAAAAATTTATAGCCAAATTGTATTTTCAATGCAGTTGACAAGACTCACCTTTCATCAATAAAGAACAGCTACACTTTATCATTTTAGTCACTCTGCTGCTTATCAATTGCGTGTTATTTCACTTGTAGTAAATCTTCAACTTGTAGTAAATCTTCAGCTTGTAGTAAATCATCAGCTTGTAGGCACCATACAGCCGGGAATGCACAGCAGTTCGGCGAGCAAACAGTATGTCAGTATGTGAGCGAGTGAGGGTGATTTTACTTAAATGGGAAAATTTATAAAATCAACCTTGCAACTAAGACATTCCTTGAAGTTTAATAAACTCTGAGGAGACGTCACTGCACGTTCAGGCATAGTCCAAGTATAATGAACTGCCAGCTTGTGCAGCGTTTGCAACTATTCGTTTCCTGTTAACTAAAGTATCATGCAATGTAACACTAAAATGTACAATGTTTTACAAATTAATAATGAACATTATAATTACGGTCTGCATTCATTACACTTCCATACTTGGTTACCTCTTTCAGTGTGTATCCAACAATTATGTTGGATGTCTCAGACACATGGCTGTCTTAAATAGTAGGTAACATCACTGTACATAGAAATATGAAACCTTTTCATTGACTTGCAGAAAACATGAGCAGTACAATTTGAACACAAAAGGAAATCACTCATTGTAATTGCTGAGCTTATAGTACCTGTGTCATATTTGCCATTTGGTTGAAGTACATAGCTAAGTCAGTACAAATTAACTTTGTAATGCACATTTAAATGTTTGGTACCATATTCTATCAAAGTTTTCCTCGCTTCTGTCTGATGTTTTTGCCATGGTTACAATGTCCAGCTGTGTGGGTGACACAGAAATTGTAGGCTTGATATGTCTAATTTGTAATTTGTACAGATAATACTGTGTCTAGGTAAATTGTTGAATCCCATAACATTTTGCGATCATGAATAGGGCCTTGTTTAGCTTACACTTTCACTGAATTCTCCCTGCTGTTGCTCTGAAAGCAACGAACAATGAACTGAGTAGAGTGCATTAGGTGAGGCAAGACCACTGCCAGAACATACTCAGAAATGTGCATGCTGTGTTGTGCTGCAAATTGTAGTTGTGCATTGAGTGGGTCATGCATATGAACCTGCAAAAAATGAATGACTATGAAAACTACTTTCTTCTGGGATTATATCATGTAGATTTTTAGGTAGGTACTTGCATTCAAATTCATCATGGCCAAATTATTTTAAAATGTTAGAAAATGGCCTTGTTTGGGAGTTGAATGTTTATAACTGGGGGATTTATGTACAGTGGTATGGTTTAGTTAATACACTTTTTGTGAAGGCTGTTCGATTTTATTACAGTGGGAGTTGTGTTAATGTTAATTTTCAGCCTGAAACAGATTTATTTGCAACACAATCAGTGCCGCAAACCAAACCAGTTGACATTGAAGATATTGCTGGAAGACAGGATCATGGAGGTACAGGTGGGCGGCCTGTAGTCAGTGTCACTAAGAGGAAACGTATGCCTTCTGGTACCACCAGCTCTCCTGCACAGTCCACCACACTGACACATAACTGGAGGGATGTCCTAGGTCCTCCTCCGTCACTTGGTAACACCAAGGTTTGTAGCAGTTTGACTTAGTAACTGATAATATTCAAGTGTCTACAGTTTATTTACAATGTTAAGGATGAGAATATCAAAAGACAGGATTGCCTCTTTACTGTCTCAGGGTTAATAATATAATAACCCATATTTACGTTAATATTCTTAAGCAGTGAGAAGAGCCACAACAAAATTTTTTACACTTACATTGTGTTTATTAGGCAAACAGGACTTGTGTGTGTGTGTGTGTGTGAGAGAGAGAGAGGGGGGGGGGCTTTATGGGAAGCAAAAGAAAGGGAGGTAATAGGAGCTTCATAATTTGTACATTTTACAAAATGTTATTAGGATGATTGTAATGATTGTAAAAACAAGGATGAGATGGGTTGGGTTTGTACTACGCATGGCAGAGTTGAGAAATGTTATGTAAGTAGGTGTTGTCATTGTTGTCCTTTATTATTATTATTTTTATTGTTATTGTATTTGATATCACCTTTATGCAGGGTATTTATAATTATATACCTGAAACAAACCATGTTTCTGTGGTATATAGTGTTGCATCTGTTCTGTATTTACAATGTGTGCTACATGTAACGTTATTTCGCCCATGAAATACAAGGTGCGACCCAAAAGTTTTAGATGAGTTATTTTAAGAGTGCTGTGCATTACATCTAGCGGCTGACACCATAACTATGTAGTACTATGCTTCATGTAACACGTGACCAGGCTTCAACGGTTTTCGTTCAGTGGTCTGTGAATACGAACTTGTTTTGCAAGTGAAGATTTTTTGCCTTGTCATCGGCATCATGGAGGAGCAGAGAGTGGCAATTAAATTTTGTGTTAAAGCCGGTAAAAGTGCTGTGGGAATGATTGAACTGATTAATAAGGCTTATGGTAGCGCTGCCATGAGTCGCGCTAATGTGTATCGGTGGTGTGCTCGCTTTCGAGATGGAAGGGAAGATGTGAAGGACGATGCCAGAAGTGGTCATCCTTTGACTGCCAGAACAGACAAAAACGTGGAATCTGTTCATTGTCTGCTGACAGAAGACCATCGTACCACTCTCCAAGTGATTGCAGATAACTTGAATATTGGTAAGGAGACAGTTTGACAGATTGTAACTGAAGTCTTGGGAAAAAGAAAGATATGTGCAAGATTTTTTTCTCACGCCTTGACCAGAGAGCAGAAACAAGAACGTGTTGTTTACTGCCAGGATCTTCTTTTAATGGGACAAGATGAACGTTTTTGGGAAAATTTCATTACCGGTGACGAAACATGGTGTTTCGCCCACGATCCGGCCACCAAACGACAGAGGTCAGAGTGTGTGGGGCAAAATTCTCCAAAACCAAAGAAACTGCAATTTCAAAAATTGTGAGTGAAGACAATGTTAATTGTTTTTTTCAATGCAGAAGGTGTAATTCATTGAGAGTTTGTCTCTGAAGGGCAGAGAGTAAATGCATAATTCTATGTGGGTGTTTTGGACCGGCTACTGAAGAGAATTCGACAAGTTAGAACAGCCAAATTCCAGTCCAGTGAGTGGTTCCTTCTTCACGATAATGCGCCATCTCATAACGCTGCAATTGTAAAGAAGTTTCTGGTGAACACGAACGTTGCTCTTCTCCACCACCCACCTTACTCGCCAGATCTTGCACCTGCCAAATACTTTCTCTTCCTCAATTTAAAATTTTCCTTAAAAGGGTGGTATTTTCAAACAGTGGAAGAAATTCAGTGTGCAGTGACAAGGGAGCTGCTTTCCTGGAGGGCATGAAGAAGTTGAAGGAACGTGCAAACAAATGTATTGATCAAGGAGGAATGTATTTTGAAGAATAAAAATTAATCATATCCATATAAGAAGTTATCTGTGTTTTATAACAATTGTCTAAAAATTTTGGGTCTCACCTTGTATGTTATGTACTATGACATTAGTACTTTCTGTAGTGTGTGTGCAGTGCCCAATATGCCCCCCCCCCTCTCTCTCTCTCCCCTTCTTCGTCTTCTTTCTTTCTCTTCTTCTTTCTCTCTCTCTCTCCTTCTCTCTCTCCTTCTCTCTCTCTCTCTCTCTCTCTCTCTTTCCCCCTCCCCACCAGGTATTGTCAGAGTGATTTTTAAATGGTTCCAGTTGCCCCTATTATTGCTGGTTTGTTGTTGTTGTAATCATTATATTATCCACATGTATGCCACTACAGGCCACTGATATATTCATGCTGTACTCCATCAAAATAAGGTAACCGTAGAAACCAAATGAACCAATGCCTGATGCTGAACTGTTTCCCCATCCTCAGTTAATACTTCACAGAGAACAAATTTTGTCTTAATTATAAAAACTATTCTTTGGGCACAGTGTATATCACACAGACAATATAGTCTGCCTCAACCTCTGTGATAACCATAGCTGCAATGGTAACCCTGGCAACCAGGGTGTAACCCAGTTACTCAAAAGCCATTATACATGGTAGATGAATATGCATCATTTACCACAGTACTGTATTTACTCAAATGCAAGGTGGGGTTTTTTTTTCCTTAAATTTGGTCCTTAGGTATTTGGGGGTCATCTTAAATTTGCGTATGAAGTGCCAAACCATAGCATGAGGAACCACACCAATGCCATCACCAAATCATCACATGTCGACAAACAAGGGAACAGAGCATGACCAAAGTTAACTGACACTTTTTTTTTTACTTTGCCTATCATGTAATTTTTTAAAGAAGCACGGCACTTCCATCTTCAGGCAAAGAAGCACCTATACTGGTAGAACTCTTATACTGAGCCATTCTCTGTCACTGGGCATCATAGAAACAGTAAACATGTTGAGATACACACTTGAGAACGGATCTAGCCCATGGGTAGTAACAGGAAAATGGCTATTGAAAGGGTAAAAATTAATTACAAAACTCAAAAATAAAACCTGAACCAATTCACAAATTAAAAACCATAAAAAGAGCCATGAACTGAGACTGATCAGATGACAGACACAACACAAAAATCCAGAACACTTGTATTTTAGCAGTGTCCTGTATGAGATGCCACTTGACAATCAACATCAGGAATGGAATGCAGCTCTGTGTGGTAACACTGTCAGTTGGTGAGTGGAATCACATGGCTATCTGTGGGTTTCTTCACTCTCAGCTGAACAGTAGGCTGAGAGTGGCTGCAAGAAACCATGTTAAAGTTTTGTTTCTCGCTTGGGAAAACACCACGAAAGTAATGGTCTCTTGAAGAGCTGTGAACTCATGCTGCATTGTATGTAAGTGTCTGCTGGTGGATGAATGCTATTAGTGTTGTATGGGAGGGTGGCAGTGGTGTACCAGCAGCTGCAGCAGATGAGAGACACATGGATCTTGCTGAAGGAAAACTGTAGCATGATGTCCATTGTACCAGTAGTTGGAATATCCATTAGATGTGCCTAAGGCCTGCACTCAGTGGATTCCACATGTGCTCAGTGAAGATCAGTATGTCAGATGTCTGCTGTTGTCTTCACATTTCCAGTGTGGAGGAGGTGGGGAGAAGCTTTCCTTTCTCACATTATGCAGTGAAGGAGCCATGGATGCATTTATATGATCCAGAACTGTAGTATCAGAGCACAGAATGTTGTTTGTTGGCATCACAACACAACTTTTCTCCTGTGAAGGACTGCAGTGATTCTTGTAACAAAATGAGATTTTATGCAGAATGTACGTGGATGATGAATAATTTGAAGAATAAATATGTGTTGGTGAAGTGTCTGTATTAGTGCCAGAGAGATGTGATTTCATTTTTAAGGTACAACTGCCCATGGTAGGACAATGCATGGAAGGAAGAATATTTTAACTTGCACATTAGTAAGTATGTTTGATCACCCTGTAGCCTTCAGATTGGCTTGATATTATTTTTACCTAGTGGCTTAATTTGTTGCATCTTCATGATATAACATCTGGTATCCTTATGTAATTGGTTATCAAGCTCTTCTCACTCATCACCAGTTAATGTGTAATTATAGGAATCTCGCTTGGCCTGGCTGCAATATCATAAAAAGAAGTGGGCTCTTCAAGCTAAACAACGGTCAGAAAGAAGAAGTTTTGAGAAACGTGCTCGTGTTGGAGATTCAGTTGAAGGATGTGGAAAGACTGGAGGTATTCAAAGTATAGGAAGGAACCCAGCTGCTGGCACTCTTGGAGGATTCCTGCGTCGCGCACAGCAAACACTATTGGACACACCATGGCAAATCATACAGGTAGCAATAGTGGCCATCCAGTATTTTAAGGTGTAAAGGTAAAGATAAAGTTTACCCTAGAACAGGCCACAAAGGCACAGAGGGGGAGTAGAGGTATAGCTGTACTCTTTCTTTAACCTCGGCGCCAGATGGGGGTGGGTGGTCAACGCCATGCTCCAGCTGCTTACCCTGGGAAAGACCCAGTACCCATTGTATACGAGGCTGGGTGGGCCCCAGGGCCAGTCTGGATGGGTGCAAAAAATCTCGCCCCCACCGGGATTCAATCCCTGGACCATTCAACCTGTGTGGAGTCACTATACCGACTACGCTATCCCAGCCCAGTGTTTGAATGTGTAATATAATTAACTGTTATATGTCATTCATGACATTTGTACTTGTATCAATGTTTTTATATCAGTTATTTCTCTTACTAATGTATAACATTGTGTTTCAGCTTTCAGAGACAAATAAACCAGGAGTATTTAAAGTCTGGGCTTTGGTGGGGCAGGAACTTCATAATATCCGGCTGGTTGTGCCACGGATTTTCTATGTAAACCAGCGCTTTCCTCGCCCAGACCCAAGTGAAGATGAAACTGCACTGTGGAGGAAGTGCAGTCGCATTCTACCTCGTTCTCGCCCTGTGTTCAATTTATACGAGTACACAGTGCCTGAGGATTTGTATCGGGAGCATAGTCAGTGAGTGTAGAAAGTATCTTCATTAAACATATTTTGGCTGTGGAATGGATAGTTTAAATAATACGAAGAGGAAAATGACGGAAATTGATATGTAAGATTTCCATTGTATTTTACCTAGGATAGAGTGATGTAAGTAACCAGTTCTCCCCTCCTCCCATCCCTGGCTATCTTAATAATCAATCCCCTTTAATTATTAGTGAAGTTATTCCAAGATCATAACAAGTATTCAAATACATTGCTTTCTGTTAGAAGAATGGTATCCAGTCTGCAGAAAGCCATAACAAATTTTACTATTTTGTATATGTGGTGCCCGCCACATGGCAGGGTCTGTGGAAGTCTTGTCTGTGCCACTGCTAAAATACTTGCATGAGTATCCTGATTTATCTCATAAATTCAGCAGCTTTGTATTATGCTCTTTTAGTGCTAGACCTTTGGATTACTGTGGTAAGGGCAGTAGTCAGTATTCTGTTGTTTGAATTCCGGATATCTAATTTGTATTTAAACTCCATGTTAGTCACAAGTTCCATCATTTGGCATAAATTTAGAAGTACAGTTGCATCATATTATTGCCATGGACACTTGTTCATTCACATAACATATCTGTGATAGAATTTCAAAATGCCTTACATTCTCTTATTATGGTGTTTCTTTCTACTTTTCTAAAAATAAACATTCTCCCTTATTACACAGATCAATTTATTTCTCCTTTTGTGCACTTACTTGCACCTTTGTGTGCAGAAAAATACTGGCCAGCGAGCAACATCTGTCATTTAAGAGAGCCACTTGCTACCAAACTTGCATTTTTTTTGTCCAGTTGTGCCAGAGGTATAAATCACATATGTTACACTGTTTACAGTAATAGGATATTTGTTTTTATTGAAAGAATATTCACTTGACAAGTGACTTAAATAACACATCCATTTCATCAAATGAGGAATTGTGTTACAAAGCTGTGACAGATTTTTAATTGATTGCCTCCAATAATGCAGAATAGTCAACTTTCATGCTACTTGTACCACAAGTTCTTTGACATTGGTGTAACATGTGAACATCACTGACATGATTGTGAAGTATTTCCATCACCACTGTAATTAATATGTACTACACAACATTTCGAAAGAAGGTTGCTTTTGTCCTCAGGTGAAGCTAAAAACTTAAGAAAAATTGATAATCAAAAAAACCCAAGCATGCAATTCATATGTAAGAAACAAATATCCATATCCCTGAAATAGATAGTAAATACAATTCTCCATATAAAATTGTAATGAAATGAAAACACAATTTTTCCCCTTACCAAAACTAAAAATTGCATCACCTTAACAGCAAAAAAATAAAAGAATTTCAGTAAAATATAAATTCATTTCATTAAAGCATGAAATTCTTTTATTTTGTTGCTGTTTTAAGTGATGTGATTTTTAGTTTTAATAAGGGGAAAATTGTTTTCATTTTATTACAATTTTATACAGTGAACTGCATACTCTTTATTTTAGGGATCTGAATAATTTGTCTCTTACGTATGAATTGTATGCTTTTCTTCTAGATTGTCAATGAAAGCAGTGTGCCCTCGAAATGTTGTGGAGTATATTCTAATTACAGTGATAATGGAAATAGTTCAACATCATGTCAGTGATGTTTTGTATCATGCAGCTGTCTAAGAATGTGGTATCCTAATTTAGGAGACTATATTGTAAGTAACATGATTTTTTTTTTTTTTCAGGGAGTTAACTGCAGACTTATCAATGCCTGACATAGAAGGCATTTATGAAACTCAGGTATCACTGGAATTTCGTGCTTTACTTCGATTAGGGTGTCTGTGCTGTGTGGAGCGCAATGAGGCTCGGCGATTGGCAGCAACAGGCTTTCGGGATGGTACTGATACATTCTTCATGCATCAGTTACAGTTTCTGAGACTGGCACACCATCCATATCTACAGCCACAGACAGGAACTCTCCGACATTTGTATCTCTATCACAACCATGCTCCTACTGGACGCCGCGCCATGTTTGGTCTTTTTCTGACACCAAGCAAGCGTGTTGTTGTGTTTGTGTTGGATACAGTTCGCACCAACCAGATGCCTAATATGGCAAATATGTACAACAATGAGCATAGTGAGAAGTAAGTGTTGTTACGTTTGTAAATAATGTGTTGATACATGGCTATAACAATAAGTGATGTTCTTTTGTCAGTGGAATGAAGCATACATATCATATGCTTAGTCAGCTGAGAGCAGTTTGTGGGGTTTTGTATGCAGACCTTGAATGCTGTTCAAAAGGGACGCGTGAGTTCTTTGTGAAGCTCCAAAAATCTGCAGTATTAATGAAGGCAGGGTAAAAGGTTGTTGTCTTTGCATTGAAAACCCTAACGTGTTTTTATACTTACTGTGCAGCTTCATTTTCGTTCTGAGTTAATATCTTCATTCTTATATCACTCAGTTCTAACAAACACTATTAATGGAACTGATGGCAGTGCAACATCACTTGTACAAAGGCCTGCCCTGGACATTTTACAGAGGTACTTCATGCATCTCACATTTTCACAACCTGTTCCTCTGAGTTCCATTTTAATCTTTTCCTGTCATCTCCTTTCTAATCATCCAAGTGGATGTTTCTGCAAAAAAAAAAAGTGTGCGCACGCCTGCATTCCTCATTTTCCCCATCCTAGCCTATACCCACAATCTTTGTAAAACTGTTGTATTTTGACTGATGTGTATATTCAGTACCTGTATTTGCATATTCATTAACTAACTAGTGGTTTTTCAATCACTTTGATGGTCTAATGTCCCATACCTTGGTCCTCCAGAGCAGTTGATATCATTGGTTAAGGGGTTTTCAGTTTCCTTATTCTGTTGCATAATAAATGCATTGTTCCAAAATTCCACCACTCTTAAGTTTGGAAAGTGGTCTATGTGAGGATATATGAAAATGTACGAGCATGAAAAATATTGTTGTGTATTCAACTCCCTGAAATATGTGCGCTCCATAAAACTGGGTATGATTATGTACTAAGCATCCTTGCAGGATGTTCGTATTAGGTGGTTTATGTTAATCGTGGTAATATTTTATACAATTTTTAATTACATTTTGAAGTTGTATTTATTGATCATGCTTCACTATACCATGTTAATGCATACACTGTGTTAATACATAGGATAAAAAGGGGCAAATCTGAAGATTCACTGCCTCCCAAAAATCTTACGTTTGAAGTTCGAGTTGAGACAGATGCACGACAAGTATATAGGCTTATCCAGAGGGCTCTGCAAGACTACAAGGATGAAAAGCGGGGTCCCACGTTGCTGTCTATACAGTCCCCTCTTGGTGAGTAGTTTTCCCTGAGGACCATGAATTTTCGTTTTATAAGCATGTTAATGCAATGTTTAGAAAATTAGTTTCTCGTATGTCAGTTGCTGAATTTAAGAACGTGATGGAAATTGAAATTATGTTTGACCAGATAAATATCATGTGGAAAGTAAGAGAATGACTGTTGTTAAAAAATTCTGTAAGGCAAGGGGCAATGCTAACAGTCACTTTTTGCAATTTTGTGAACGCACCTAAAAAATCAACTACTTGCCAATGGAAAGCATATACGACGGGGCCCCAAAAATAAATGGAATTATTTTTTTAAAATGGTTTATTAGGTTTTACACTATTACAGCTCTAGTCTCCTTCAAAGTACTCTCCTTTTGACTTGATATACTTGTACCAACTTTTTTCCCACTGCTGGAAACATTTCTGGAACTCTTCAGTGCTGATGTTTTTGAAGACCTCCAGCGTTTTCTTCTTCACTTTGCTGACATTAGCAAAACGTTCCCCTTTCATCTGGCCTTTCATACGAGGTAACAGGAAAAAGTCACATGGTGCAAGGTTGGGTGAATAGGGAGGATGAGGGATAACCATCATGTTGTTTTTTGCCAAAAACTGCTGCACACTCAAGGACGTGTGAACAGGGGCATTGTCGTGGTGAAGGAACCAATCACTGCTGCTCCACATTTCTGGTCGTTTTGTCCATACGCTATCGTGTAATCTTTTCAACACCTTCAAATAAAATTGGTGATTCACAGTTTGTCCAGGAGGAACAAATTCCTTATGCACAATTCCATTAGCATAAAAAAAAACTAATCAACATGATATTTGATCAAACCTGTCGTGCCTTCTTTGCTTTTTGGAGAATTAGGAGTTTTCCATTGGCTTGATGCTTCTTTGTTTCCAGGTCATAACCATAGCACCAAGTCTCATTTCCATTCACAACTTTAGAAAGAATCTGTGGGTCATTTCCAGCTTGTTCCCTTGAATAGTAACAAATATTCAAACGATTGTTTTTTTGATCCTCTGTCAACAACTGAAGAACGAATTTTGCGGAAACATGCTTCATATTCAATCTTCCATTAACATTCGCTGACATGAACTCCAAGACAAACCAGTTATCTCAGAAATCTCATCGATGGTCCGATGACGATCTGCATTGTTTGCGTTGCGAACTCTTTCAAGATTTTCATCATTTCGACAGGTTGAAGGTCGGCCATATCTTGGCTGGTCCTCACATGACATTTCATCCCCTTTGAAACGTCAATACCGCTCGTACACTTGAGTCTTAAAGCTTCTTCCTTAAATGCTTCTTGCAGCATTAAAACAGTTTCAGCAGCTGATTTCCCTAACAGAAAACAAAACTTCACGCACACTGTTTGTTCTTATTATCAGCCATCATAAAAATCACCGAACTTTCTAGCACTTAAAAAAAAAAGCCACAACAACAATAACAGTCAACCTAGATTGACACCACGTGGCAGACTGCTAGAGTATTGTGTTGACTCGCAACACCTACTGGCGCATTTCGCAACTGCTTCTAGTTCGCGCACCACATTTAAATTCTGTTTATTTCTGGGTCCCCCCTCGTGTGTGTGTGTGTGTGTGTGTGTGTATATATATATATATATATATATATCTTTTATGCTTTCTATGTGCGAGTGATTGTTTTTGGTTAAATATAAGAAATAAATATTTCTGATTTTCCAAAGAATTCAAATTATTTATTTTGCTCTGGCAGATTGGCAGACTCTGAGCTCACTGATGCCTGGTCTAGGAGAATTCCCTCTTGTTCCAATCCACGTTCAGGATGCGGAAGGTGTCTGGGACCTAAACTGGCAGCGAACTGGTGCTCGCAACATGTTGCGGCATTACCTGAATAGTGAGACCATTCTTGAACTCACTGCAGAGCAAGCTCGCTACTTCCATGTTCCACTAGGAAATCTCCCAGCTGACCCAACTATTTTTGCTGCAGATCTCTTCTATGCCCGGCATCTTATGAAACACAACTTCCTTCTTTGGTGTTCACCAACTGAACGCCCAGATCTGGGAGGAAGGGAAGCAGATGACAACAGGTTTGTTAAACTTTTTCACTTGTCATAGAGCATTATATTGTTGAATCTACTGAAGACAACTGGAATTGGTGCTAGTCAAGTGAAAGAAAGGTGAATGAACAAATGAATAAATGAATGAATGAGTGATTGAATGAGATATTACCTATCCCATTGAAGCAAGCAATGAAAGCAGTACATTTGAAGTGATTTTTGGCTTATGGTTACAGATTTACATTAGTGAGCATTTTGTAAATCAAATTAGTGTGCAATTTGAATTACAGTAAATCTTATGGTGTCTAGCACCTCTGGAATCATATGGGTGCTGGATATTTTAATTTTCTAGTTATTAGAACTGTATACCTAATATGTACCTTGCTGTACATAGCAATCTCATGGACAGGCCTAACCATTTAATTGGTCACTTGATCTGTGTTCTGTTATCACTTTCACACTATCTGATCCCTTTTCATCGCTTCTTAACATGGTGTATATACGATCTAAAAAAACCTGCTGGGCACCATTAATTAATGGAATCACTGCTGGGTGCTTCTGGTAGAAGAATAGTGAAATGTAATGGGACTGTTAATCAGTTTCCAGTTAATACAACTGTCCATATCATTCATTGCTGGATATTGCAGCTTTTACTGTATTTGCTCATGTTTATCTTCATGTATGATGGAATGTATGTCACGATGAATTGCTTCTTTACATGTTACTGTTACAATAGTTACACAAACAAAAATTTGCTATATAAAGAATCATATTTATTGTCACAGGCTATTGACAGAGTGTGAAGAGAGTACAAGTGTTGTAACAAATAACCCAGGATGCTACTCATCTGTCTGTATTGAACTAAATATTGATGGCTTAGCAGTCAACACACTGTTGCAGTCTCATCATGTCAATGATATTGAAGGTAATATTAAGTTGCTACTGATTGGTATATACAGGAACAACTTCAAATTTGGGGGGATCTATAGTTTGTTTCAACTTCTTTACCTGTACAAATTGTCTTCAGATAGTGTAGTGCATCATTCCACCACAGAATGGTCCTAGTCAGCATGCCTATGAAAAACTGCTGGGTCATTACTAATTCCAGTGACTGGAAGTTCTTGGACAAGAGTTGCAAAATGGAAGGTGATTATCATGGGCACAGATGTACTGAGACTGAAACATGGGTACTAAAAGAATCTATGAAATGAAAATTATTACTAACTGAAAGAATGATATTAAAAAGAATATTCTGGCCTACAAAGAATAGAGATGGAGAATTAAAACAAATGATGAATTAAATTACTTGATTAGAGATAAGAATATAATTAATTACATTAAGACCTAAAAGTTGAGCTGGTTTGACCATGTACACTGAACAATAAATGATAGGATGGTCAAAAAATTATATGAACAGAAACCAATATCTCCAAGATTAGCAGGAAGGCCAAAAATTAGATGGGAAAACGATATAAACGAAGATTTAAAAATTATGACAATAACTAGGTAGACAAAATTTGTGCATGGTCAGGTTATATGGAAGGAAGTAGTTGAGAAGGTCATAACTTTCAAACGATGAATTTGTAGTGCCTGAAGCAGAAGAAGAAAAAGAAAAAGAGATGGACCACGTGTATTCTCTCTAAAGAAGGTGTTACACTGTAAGATATCCGTGGTCAGTTACTTGCAGTTTGTGGAGAGAAAGCATCTGCACACAGGAGTTTGTGCAACTGGGTATGAAGCTTCATATGCGGCAAGGAAACTGAGCCAGCAGCTGTCCATGAGTGATATTGTAACAATCCTAAAGAATGGTTCCATGAAACCATCCTGAAGTTCCCAGTGGCAGCATTGTACAATATGTGAATATATTGAGCTAGCAGTTGTTTAGTATTCAGCCTAAGGGTGATAAAATTGCTGCAAATGGTTTGGGTCCAAATGATTTCTGAATGCCCTTCAAACATTCTTTGTGCAGAGGTTATAGCCTCTATCACAAGCAGGTGTTACTGAAGAAACATATCTTAGTGTGGAGACAAAATGGTCCAAAGGAGATATTTTGAGACCAGTGTCCTAAGCAGAGTTCTTAGAGCCTGTGAGTAATAATTCTAGATGGTTAAAATTACATTGTATTTTGGACTGTGTTTTTCTAGAGAGCTTGTACAATGTACCTGGTCATTCCTCCTAAGGGATTAAACATGTATTGAGGATTTTTTAAAACAGGGACTAAATAATGAAAGTTGGAAAACTTTGTGGAATGAGGAGCATCATCATTTTTTACTCTTCACCAGATGTGATTGGGGTGATAAAATGACGGAGAATGAGAGTGATACAGCATGTAGCTTGGATTAATATGTGAGAAATGTGTATAAAATTTTGGTTGGAAAACATGAAGGGAAGAGACAGCTTGGGAGAGATAGGTGTAGGTGGGACAGTAAGTACTGTAGTGTATTAAGATGGATCTTTTAGAAGGCATGTGAGGATGTGGTGTGGATTCATCTGGCCTAGGAAATTTGGAAATTGTATATAGTCAAACACAACTGTGTCTCATAGGTGTATTTAATGGCTAAATGGGCAACTACATGTTTTGGCCCGTACTGGCCATCTTCAGGTTGTCTTAAGAGATGGCCAGTACGGGCCGAAACGTGTAGTTGTCCATTTAGTCATTAAATACACCTATGTGACACAGTTGGGTTTTACTATATACAGTTTCCAAGTTTCACACACACAACGGGGATGACACACTTCCTAGATCTGGCCTAGCATATGGTCTCTGGGCAGGTTCTTGGGAGCAGTAATGAGCCTATGATTCTGTAAAGTGTAGGGAATTTCTTGATTAGTTGTGTGACTTAGCTTTTCACCCAACAGGAAACTACTGCATGGAGTTAGATGGGACCACAGTTTAATCTGGTTATAGCAGAAGATTATAGTTATGTGTATAAGTTGTATTTCATATTTATTGCTGTGTGTGTTTTGTGACATGTCATTCACTTTTATTGAAAGTTAAGAAGTACTATTGTTTGTTTATGCAGGTACTAGTTCCAGTGTCTCTTTTGATACCATTCCACAGGCTTCTCTGGAGGACATGATGGGAGGACAAGGCACTGTCCTCCCAAGTTACGATGAGACTGCCCTGTGCAGTGGATCATTCAAGGTCCTCCGCTCCATGGTGAGCGCCTGGTTGCGAGATGTCTCTGTGTATAAGAACGTGTTTGCGGACTTCCAGATCCTTCATTTTTACAGGTCCTTAACTATTTTGTAATGCTACTGACCAGATATCAACACATCCTAGGCGTTGTTTTCACATCATGCCATCCAAGTAGTACAGTGTATGTTTCACATAGTTATGTTAATCCATTTGTTGAACATTTTTTGTTGGCTGCTGACTGAGGCAAAAATCCTGCAGTCTTATTTATGTTGAGTAAACAAGCATGTTTTTTGTAAAAGCATTTTTGTTTTAACTTAACATAGCCTATACTTTGTGATAAGTTTATGGTTAAAAGCTCCTAAACAATATGAAAAGTTGATTACAGTGAAATATATTTAATTTACCTCCAAAAATTACTCTCAAAGACAGGTGATGCATAGAAGAAGTTTAACTGTGACCTAATGGAATTGAGACCACACAAATTGGACATTCAGGAGAGGAAGGCCTTAAATTGAAGAACATATAACTGGATTTTACTTTATATAATAGAGCTGTTTTGTAGAGCTATATGCCTGCATTTGTTGTAATTACATATTTAATGATGATTTTCATTTCCTCTAGATGGTTGCGATCTCCCAGTTCTCTGTTATATGACCCTGCTCTTAGAAGAATTCTGCACAACCTGATGAAAAAATTGTTTATGCAGGTAGGTAATTGGTCCATCTTGCTATTATTGGCTTGATGTTGCTTAAGAGAAAGTTTTGGACCAGAAATGTGTCTTTCTTTGGCAAAGAATTTCTGTAATCTGCTAGAATTTACAGGGATTACAGCTTTTTGTGCAAAATGTTTGTATCTGTTGATTATCTCAGAAATGTCAGTGTTCCAGGGGAAAAGTATTTTCTACTGTAATTGATAGAATGGTGGTTGGCAGAAGAGACTTGCATTTTGACATGGACTCTGAACCACATGAGTCTGTTTTATGCAAGACTCCTTCATGTTTGATATCTTTGTAAGGTTATTCCTAATGTGATTTATGGAATTACTGCTATATTTGTAATTCAGTGTTAATATTGTACTGGTGGGGAAGTGATCATTGAAAGGTTGAAAATTTTTCAGAAATATTTTTCCATGGCTCTGTTTCTTTGATGCAATATTTTAGTCATCCATTATTAACCCATAGCATGGAACAGATTTAATTGGTTTTGTGATTAGTTTATGCTTTCGGCTATGCTGACTAATCTCGGTCCAGGCCCTAGCTGAACGGGCTGTGACCTTTTTGGCTGGAACCCAGGTTAAGTTGTGGAGTAAGCTTCAGGACCCACAATTCAGTTTAGAATTAATAACGTATTTCCTTTTAATTACTTTCACCATACCATTTGTATGTCAAAATATTTAACATTTTAATCTCCTGAAAGCACCTTAATGTCAAGAAAGAAGCAACTCTCCTTTCATCTACTTTCCCCTTCAGCAATTCTTGCTCTCATTTCAAAGCTGTCAGTGTCTCTGTTTTAGGGCTACAAAAGAATGGCAGATTTGCTAGCATTGCATTTGGAAAATTGTGTATTCCACTAGAATACACTTTTACACTTTTGTTTGTAAGTGACATGGCATATGTTTTTATAGCTTGTTGCAGAATTTAAAAGATTGGGGTCTGTCATTGTTTATGCTAACTTTAACAAGATCATCATTTGCACTAAGAAGCACACCATTGGTGATGCAATTGGCTACATTGAATTTGTGGTGCAGAGCATTCGCAACAAAGAACTGTTTCATGGGACTGACATCTCATACCTTCAGTGCTGGGAATACCTCATGTGGCTGGACCCAGTAAGTAGCACTGGGTAGTTGCTGATAACTTGTTGTGTAGTTTCTTATGCCTAATTTACAGGTAAAGGCTTTTTGTTGTGAATACTTCAGATCATATGCATATGACAGCCTGATGTGCGTGAGCCATTTAAATGGTTCCAAAATTTACCACCTTGAGGTTGATCAAGTTTAAATGCAGAAATTACCACACTCTATGGACATACGCAACCAGAGGTAAAATATTAGTAGCCTGAATGGTGACCTTTATTGCTTTGGATTGATATGTGGAAGCAAAATATAAGAGATGCCCATCCAACTCTGTATTAGGCTTTCGTTATGTACACTGTTAAATGAGGTTATGTAATAACAGGCAGTGTGGATGTGGGTAGAAGGCAATGAAATGTACACTTATGAACATGCATTAAATAATGTAAAAAAAAATAGTGAAGTCCCTCATCATGCCATGAAGGCATATAGAGGGACCATATGTATAGTTCCACTGATACTTTACCTTAGCACCAGGTGGGGGTGAGTGGTCAACTTCATGCCTCAGCTGCTTTACCCCCAGAAAGGACCCTGGTACCCACTGAATAGGAGGCTGAGTGGGCCTCACAGCCATTGCAGATGGAGAAGAGAATATCTCTTTTCCCTGATGGGATTTGAACCCAGGACCCTTCAGCCTGTAGCTAGTCCCTGTTCTGACTATACTATCCCAACTTCTGATTAAGTAGTGTATGCATACTTTAATAATGTCCTGTGGATCAAATGCTGTAAGTCAGTTGATTTAAAAGAACAGACTGCAGACCAACCTGTTATTTGACCATGTACATCTGAGTGACTAGAACCCTCATTTTGACCACATGAATATGAGTGACTAGAAACCTCATAAGACATGAAAACAATCTGCATGTGTGGTGTGTGTGTGTATGTATGGACATACTTCACCCTAACAGAAATATCAGTTTTTGTATGTCATATTTGTTTAGAGTAGGGTTAACTTTCTTTTTGGATGGTTGTTAGTGACTGTGGAAATGTAGCCAAGATTTTATATGCTACTCAGGTTGAACTCTGCATGCTAAGTTTGTGCTGTACCAAATACAAATTATCCTTCTTGAAACATATGTTTGTGTTTCTGCTTGAAGTCTAATCATGGAGGAGTGCAGGGTAAGCTGCCAGCTGGGCTCACTGAGGTAGGTGTTGAACGAGGGGATAGTACTCGCAAGAAGCACAATGAAGAAGAAACTGAGGATGACAATGAACAGGAAAATGATGAGGACATACACAATGAGGAAGAAGATGACGGGGTAAATGAACATTATTATGAATCTGTTACCTCATTAATTAACGTATTTCATATTCAATTGAATGGCAGCAGTAAGTAGGAATATATGTTTTGGAAAATGTGCCAGTGTATAGTGAGTGTTTTTAGTGCTTCTATACCTGTAATTAATTCATAAATGTTTGGTAAAGTGTAAATAGTGTCATGTTGTTTTATAGTGAAGAAACTCCCATATAAGCACATCTGTTGCCATAAATGTAACGTGTTAAAGTTTTTCTACTCTTGGTTCTTATAACAGTAACATGGCAAATCACAACTAGCTGATTGCTGGCCTCATGATAGGGCACTGTAATTAGGAAGTACGGAACCTTTTTATCAGTAGAACTTTATACAGATTAGTTAAACTCTGAAATAATTTTACATAGTTTGTGCACCCTTAAGAGTATGGATCTTAAGTTTAATGTTTATTGCATACTATATACTCATATAACTCAAACAATGGAACCCTTTACACCTGTCTGCTGTGCCATCTGGTGAGACTGGGAATGTTTGAATTACCCACTGGCATATGTATACTAGAATTATGTTGAAAATAGGGTCTAGTCACTTTTTAATGATAATGTAACAGTCATCTTCATTATTTAATTATGATGCACCTGTAAAGATGTATTAGGAAAGGTTTGATACATGCCATATACCATTCCAAAAATTAAGGAACATCAACAACTGTAAAGTGTAGGCATGGAGCACTAACACAGCTTTTCCAAATTATATTTTCATTTGAAGCATTATTCTCTTTGGTTAGTGCTAGCAAAGATGTTCAAGACATGGATTTATGCTGGATTTATTTTTTATCACAATAAAATTACCTTAAAAACAGAATAATGGCTGCTAAGATATGGAACTGGATGGAGCCTTGTGAGTACACTGATAATGCTAATAAAAATATGTCATTCTAGCAATCAGCGCTTTCAAAAATATTTTACTTTTAGTATTACTCTATAGATATGTGAATATTGAGATACACTGTGCTTGTTGATAATTGATTTTCCACACTGTACTCAGTTATGTTAGTTATTGTCATTTTATTTTTTACCAGGCTTTTCTTCATTGCCGAATAAAAGATTACAGTTTATTTTTGATGCAAACAAAGGGAACCTTGTAAAATGGAAAAATATGTTTTACAGTTTTACATTACAGTTTATATATGACCTTTGCTAGCAGTTTATGTGGCTAATTGCATCATTGTGCTACTAAACATAGAACTGTGTATAATATTGTAGCCAGCTATAACAATGAACTGGAATGTGGTGGAGCATCTGCGTGATGTTGGTGGATGTCGTGAATACTTCAGTGCTGTGATTGCTGGTTATATCAGTGCTGTCTACCAACACCTGCAAAAAGTAGAACAGCCTCGGACTCCTGTGCGACGCCGCCGTATTGGCAGTCAGAGCCAAGTGATATCTGAACCTCTTGGTATTGGTCGCTTTGCAACAACTGCCGAGTTTGCAAAGCAACTTATAAATGGAGAAATGGCTCAGAAGCTATACAAGTGAGTGAATAATTGATTTTGAAGTGTACCCTGATAAGACTGGCTGCATTTTATATTTTATTTCATTCATTATGTTACTGAAAATACAGAACTATCTCCTTTACATAGTGCCATGAGTTGAAGCCATGTAGGGGAGCATGGAAGTAAAGGTAGTGAGTGGTCTTCTTGGACAGTGAGTTGCATTGCTACTACACCCCCCCCCCCCCTACCCACCCGCAGACGGCCCAAAATGTGCACTTTTGGGACGGGGAGTTGGGCCCCATATAAAAAGAATTTAAACCAGGTTTCGCAGAAGATTG
>Ga0123354_10001356_pt1 | contig 29401 bp, 24 predicted proteins | sample TergutLab28metaG_2_FD_97872 | JGI IMG/M metagenome (GOLD analysis project Ga0123354, IMG submission 97872) | Labiotermes labralis P4 segment gut microbial communities from Petit-Saut dam, French Guiana - Lab288 P4 | ecosystem: Host-associated > Arthropoda: Insects > Digestive system > Gut ... | reverse complement strand
TAGGCATGATTTTTCAGTGGTTGAGCTGGCTCTTAAAAACAATCGCAGGAGCAATCAATTTCTTTGGTTTCAATGGAATTATATAACAAAATTAAAAGGAGCGAATGAATGAAATTATTAAAAGCACTTGGCGACATATCGTGTGTGTTTCTTGCGGGTATCGGAGTTATGATTATCTGCTTTTTTGCCTACTACTCCATATTCAACAAGGACATAACCGTCGGCACAAATTATATTGACGACCAGATAGCCGTTGATGTTGTGAAAGCCGATGACCTGTCGCCTGCGGAAATTAACAGTTATGAAGAACGGTATTTCATGGTTGCCAATTATTATGACAATTCAAAAAATAACGGTGTGCAGTTGCAGGAATTACGCTTTGACTATTTCACGGACTACACGCTTACCTCAGACAAATACCGCTCAACCGGCATGCAGTATCTCGGCGACTTTTCAACTTACACAACACAAGTTAGAACACAGGACGAAGCGAACAGAAAAGTTGTTGACGACTTCTATTACTACGACACAACAAACGGAATTACTTGGAGCGGCTATAACGGAAACAACGGCAGCATCGGCACAACATTAAACCGCAATCAGGTGTTTACAATTAAGATTGACGGCAGACCTTTTGCCATTCAGCTGACAGGCGGCTACGACCTTTACGGCGACAAACTGTTTTTAGGTTTCTTGTGGAAAACAGGCACACAGGTTGTCGGTCATGTTTACTATGACTACGGCGATGTGTTTGACTGTGCTTTTAAGGCAATTAAAAGCAACAACAGAGGTTACGGCGACTATTACATAACGGTTGATTTGTCTAACTTCTTTACAGTCAAAGAATATGACCCTGCAACAGGAAAATACAAAGCGGACGATGTCAGCAATGTTATTAAAAACTATGCAGTGTTAAAGTTTCACTACGAGGCAAACGGAGCGATTGCGAGTTCACAGTCTTTGTTTGGTTCTATTGAGTGCAACCCGAAATATGACATCACCGGCAGCACTTACGACACGACCTATTGGCAGGAACGCATGGTTTACAATTTGACGGCAAGTGATTTAAGCCTGCGTTACTCGGACACTTACGGCGGTTACTTTGCAAGTCTGCCGCTATCAACGCAAAATATTTTCAACAGTATGCCGAGAGCAAAAATCAATATTACGCTTGATTTAACGGACACGAATATTATCGGTTTTGATTACAACGCCTTTGAGAATTTTAACATTGACACGGTGCGGATAACCGGCAGCCCGCAGACTTTCTACTTACTGGATAAATGCCTGTATAATTCCAACCTGCAAACACTGGCACACAGCGGCGGAATTGATTTTAATTTCAGCACGGACGCAATCAATAACAGTTACAGTGAGGTGATATTATGAAATGGTATGTGTATCTCATTTGTTTTGCCCTGATGATAACAGGCGTGTTCTTCGGCATACGGCTTTACCAACTTGTTACACGGGAAAGTTACATCAACGGCAGCATCAATATTCAAAATCAGTTTTCTGTTGAAAGTTTCAGTTATGCCAACACAAGCGTGGAATTTTACCATGACATTTATGACACAATGGACACTTACTCATACTCAATAGACCTGTTGAAAGTAGACGACTTCAACGGACAGGCGAATACCTATCAACTCGTGCTGAACGGATATATCTTGTTTGATACACAAATAACAGCAGGCTCGGTATATGCAAAAGTCAATTTAGACTTTTACAACACGGACGGTGAGATTGTTTGCTCGTCTTATGTGAATATATCAATCAAGTTTTTGAGTAATAAAACAACATTATCACTTACCACGACAGGCGGCGAAAATGCTGGTTTCTTAACACAGTATTTCCGTGATAACGGAATCAGATTAAAGATTAACGAAATAAAGGGGGCAAATAATGGATAAAAAGAAAATTATCGGCTTAATTGCCAGTATTATTTTTGTCGGTGCCTTTGCTTTCTGCCTGTCTTGGACAATCATAAACTGGGATAAGGTGCAGCAAGGCATGACCGGCACAAACCTTTACAATCAGGACGACATAAATAACGCCTATCAGGACGGCTACAATACCGCACTCACAAACGAGGCAGACTATCAGGCACAGATTGACGGCTACCGGAACACAATCGCAAACCTGAACGACCAAATATCCTCGCTTAACTTTACTATGCTTGACCTGCAAAGTCAGGTTGCCTCACTAACATCAGGCAATAACGATAAAGCGGCAATGATAACAAGCCTCAATTCACAGATTGCAACATTAAACGGCTCAATAACAAGTTTGACAACACAAAACTCAAACTTAAATACACAGGTTTCAAACTTAACGGCAAATTTACTTTCTTTAACAACCGATAATACAAACTTGTTGTTACAAGTTGCCTCGCTGCAATCGCAAATATCAGCAAATGCGGCTACTATTGACCAGTTGAACAGCCTGAACGCCTACCTTTCAAGCCTTGTCAGTGAACTTGAAAACCAAACGGAATACATTGCGTCATTCTATGTAAACGGCTCGCTGTGGGATATGCAAATCATGGACGAACAAAATGCAACAGCGACACTTCCGGCTACTCCTGCAAGTAACGACTGGACATTTGTCGGTTGGAGTTTGGACGGCGTGAATGTGATTGACCCGACCGCAGTTCCCGTTATCACAAACATTAGCTTTTACGCTGTAATTAACTGTGCCGTTTCGTTCAGGGTTGAAAATACAATTTTCAATCAAACAGTTTTACAAAACGGTTATGCCGTTCCGCCTACATCATTTACATACACAGCCGGACTTCTGTTTATGGGTTGGAGCGTAGACGGCACAAATCTTGTGAATGTTCCGTCCTATCCGATAACGGCAAATACAATATTTACGGCAGTTTTTTCACAGCAATGGACGACTGTTTTTATCGGCAGTAGTGCGGTGAAAGTAACAACAACCACTACAAAGGTTAGTTTAACCACTTTGTGCAAATACAGTTCTTTTGCCGGAAAACAAATACGGGTTACAGTAACTTCCGGCACTGCAAAATATACTGTTATACTGAGCGACGCAAACAACACTGCAACTCTTGGCACAGGAAGCCAAGCGTTTACTTTGCAATACAGTTCTTCGGCAGGCACTTTATCAACGATTGTTGCCACCGGTGCAAAAGCACAAACGATATACATAACGCAAGTAGAAATCTACGGAGCCTGATATGATAACAATCATATTCGGTTTGCCCCGTGCGGGCAAAACTGCACTGATGACACACTTTTTATCACAGGCAATGTTTGACAGGGAGCGGTGTAGAAACATGGCGAAAGAAATTGAGAGTAAAGTCAAAAACGGCTTTACTCTCACCGCTCCTAAACACTGCGTTGTTTCTAACTACGATATTGTCGGCAGAAAGTTCGGTTACAGTAAACGGTATTCACGCCGAATAAATCCGTTCCGGCTTGGCTACGCAAACGACAAAGTTAAAACGCATTTCATTGAGCCGTATTCTATCATCGGTATTACAGAGGGTCAAAAATATTTCAACAGCAGAATGTCTATGTATTACCCTGACTGGCAAAGCCGCTGGTTTGAGCAGCACGGACACAATAACTATGACATTTACATTGATGTCCAGCGGCCGAAGTTAATTGATGTCAATATCCGTGAACTTTCAACTTTTATTGAAATCATATCAAAAAGCAATAAAATTGATAAAGAAACGAATAAAATCACACAAATTTCATGGAGAGTGCGGCGGTTTAATAGTTCTGCGGAGTTAGACGAATATTTTAACAGCGGCAAAAAAGATAAAGAAACTTACACGGAAGAAACAATCATTGCCGACTACAATGTGCATGACTGCTACAACTCGCAAATGTGCAAGCCGAAGTTTTATGACGGGCATATCCATGATGACTTTGACACCAAAGAACATGAGCCGATTATCGAAAACATTGAGGGCTACATCAAATATCTCAAAGAGGCGGACGATGAGCTGCCGGATAATTTCTATAACTTAAAGAGAGGTGCGTAAATGGAGTTTATTAAAAACGAACTGATTGACGAAGTGCTGAAAAGATACTTTGCTACCTTTTCAATCACGCTGGACACTGCAGAATTTGTGCCTGCAAAGTATGGCAAAAAGATACACAAGTATATTTTCAAAACCATGAAACAGAAATTCCGTGAAGTCAACAAACAATACCGCAAACAAATGCGGACAATACCGAGCGGCGAGGCATTGGGTTTACCCGCCTCGCCGCCGGTTGCTGCGGAGAAAAAATAACGCCTAAGGTATAGTGTTACCCTTAGGCTCTGCGTTCTATCTTTTACTTGAAAGGGGGTTAAATGGAAACGGAAAACGAAACCGGCATATCAAAAATACCTGCTAAAAACAGTAAGGGCTGCGGTTGGGTTTGCACGCTGCACAACCTTGATAAAACGGACAGTGAATATTTAGAAATATTCAAAAAGATTGACGGCGTAAAGTATTTCAAAGGGCAAAGAGAACTCGGCGAAAAGACAGGCAAAGAGCATCTGCAATTCTTCATTGACTTTGACACCGCAATTTACTTTACAACCGTTCAAAAGCTGCTGCCACCCACAGCACATATTGAGCAGCGTAAAGCAAGAAAAAAGATTGATGCCGTGAATTATTGCTGTAAAGAAAAAACCCGTATCGGCGAAGTGTTGGAGTTCGGCGAATTTGTTGAGGACAGGCAGCAATCAAAAAGTGCGGAGTTTCTTGACAGTATCGCAAGCGGTCTTTCAAATATGGAATTGAAAGAAAAATACCCGACACTATATGCCCAGTTTGGTGTAGATAAGATAGAAAAGTTCCGGCAAGACCACCTGAAAGCACAATACGGCGACAAAATGCGTGATATTAAAATCACATACATTTACGGCAAAGCAAGGTTAGGCAAAACTTCTTATGTTTACAACAAATATCCTATAAGTGAAATATGCCGTGTTACAAATTACAAAGTCGGCACATTTGAGAATTATCAAAATCAAAAGGTGCTTGTGCTTGACGAGTTTACCGGCAAATTGGATATAACCTTTGTGAATAACTTGCTTGACCGCTTGCCGATTGACTTGCCGGCACGATACGCAAACCGCACCGCCTGTTTTAACGAAGTTTATATTATCTCAAACTTATCACTGAACGAACTTTACACAGACGACCAGACGAAAACGCCCGAAGTTTATAACGCTTTTAAGGAACGCTTTCACGAGATTATCAAATTTACTTCACTCGGCAAATGGCAATATGAAAAACGCTTAACTGACAAAGCAGAGCAAACATCAATGGAACTGACACCGCATGAAAATGATGACGATATGCCTTTTTGATATTTATTAAAATTGTTGACACTTTTTTATTTTCTGCATATAATATAGAGAGTTCTCTATATGAGGTGTTACATAATGAACGATAATTTTGAAGAATATGCCTTGATGTTTAAGGCACTCAGCGATGAAACGAGGCTTAGCATTTTAACCATGCTGACAAAAGAAAAAATCTGTGCTTGCATTTTGTTGGAAAAATTTCACTTCACACAACCGACCCTATCCTATCACATGAAACAACTGACGGACAGCGGTTTGGTAGAAGCAGAGAAAAACGGCAAATGGGTTTACTATTCCATAAATAGTAAGACAGTAAAACTTTTGCAGGAATTTATAGAGAAATTAAAAAAGGAGAATAAAAGTGGCAAAAAACTGGTATCCGATAATTGACAATAAAAAATGTATACAATGCGGCAACTGTATCAGTTTTTGTAGACACGGAGTTTATAACAAAGCCAGTGAGAAAATTCCTGTTATAGAAAAGCCCGGCGGCTGCGTGCAAAGCTGTCATGGCTGCGGCAGCAAGTGTCCTGTGGGAGCGATTACATATTTCGGCGACAAAACAGATTGGGCTCCGCCGAACAGCCAAAAAACAAATAAAAAGGAGAATAAAAAAATGGAAAACAAAAAAACAGTAAAAATTGAACTCATGTATCTTGACACTACTGTTTGCGAAAGATGTCAGGGCACAGAGCAAAACTTTGATAAGGCAGTTACAAAAGCAAAAACGGCTTTACAAAAAGACGGCTATCAGATTGAGGTGGCAAAAATACACATTGACAGTTTGGAAACGGCAAAGAAATATCAATTTTACAGTTCACCGACAGTTCGTGTAAACGAAATTGATATTTTGGGCGAAATAAAGGAAAACAACTGCGAATCTTGCGGAAGCCTTTGCAACAGTGTGATTGATTGCAGAACTTTCACATACAAAGGCAAAAACTATGATGCCGCTCCTGCGGATATGATTTACGATGCGATTATTGCAACGGTTAAGAGCGGAAAACCGGCAGGCAAAGCCAAAGCATATAAAGTGCCGGCAAACCTGATACAATTTTTTGAAACAAAAATAGATAAAGGAAATAAAATGAAAATAGAAATTTTTGAAAAAGCCCTGTGCTGTGAAACCGGAGTTTGCGGTGCAAATGTTGACCCTGAACTTTTGAGAATAACATCTGTTGCTGCGGAACTGAAAAGCAAAGGCATAAGCATTGAAAGATATAATTTAAGTGTAAGACCTGAAATGTTTATCAAAAACGCACTTGTATCTGATTATATCAAAACAAAAGGTATAGACAATTTGCCATTAACTTTGGTGGACGGAAAAATTGTAAAAGAAAAAGCCTATCTCTCAAACAAAGAGATTGAAAAAATTACAGGCATTAAAATAGGCGAAAAGCCGAAAGGTGGCAACAACAGCGGCTGCGGTTGCGGCAGTGGTTGCAACTGCCATTAAGGAGAAACAGTTTTGAAAGAATTTAATTTAGTAAATGTCAAACTGACAAAATACTGTTTTTTCACAGGTAAAGGCGGTGTTGGCAAAACTTCGCTTTCTTCTTCGCTTGCAGTCAATTTGGCAGACAGCGGCAAAAAAGTTTTGTTATTATCAACCGACCCTGCAAGCAATTTGCAGGATATATTCAAAACCGAAATTTCAAACAAACCTGAGCCTGTTAAAGAAGTGCCGAATTTGTTTGTGCTGAACATTGACCCTGAAAAGGCGGCGGCGGAATACAGAAAATCAGTTTTGGCAATGTATAAAGGACTTCTGCCGGAAGCCGCACTTGTCAATATGGAAGAACAGTTGTCAGGCTCCTGCACAACGGAAATTGCGGCATTTAACGAGTTTACAACTGTTTTAACAAATGAAAAAATAAACACCGAATTTGACTATATCATTTTTGATACAGCACCGACAGGACACACTCTGCGAATGCTGGAACTGCCTGCCGCTTGGGACGGATATATTGAGCAGACAGGCGGCAATGCCTCTTGTTTAGGGCAGTTATCCGGCTTGGTAGAGAAAAAACAGTTATACGAAAATTCTGTTAGCACATTAAAAGATAAAAACAAAACAACTATGTTTTTGGTTACAAGACCGCAAAAATTACCCATAGACGAACTGCTGCGAACTTCGCATGAACTGAAAGAATTGAATATCAACAATCAAACAGTAATATTCAACTATGTATTAAAAGAATTTGTGAAAGGCGATAAACTTTCCGAAAGTTTCTACAATGCCCAGCATGAAATTATGAACAAACTGCCGAGCGAGTTTCAAAAATTTACCTGTTATTTGAGTTACCTGAAACCGTATAACATTGTCGGCATAGATAATATCCGCAACCTGTTAAAAAATGAAACAGCAGACAAAACAAGTTTAGACAACTATAAAACTGTTGATGACCTTGTAAAAAGGCTTATAAAAGAAAACAAAAAAATTGTTTTCACAATGGGCAAAGGCGGTGTGGGCAAAAGCACAATCGCCGCAGACATTGCGGTTAAACTTTCAGAGCAAGGCAAAAAAGTTCATCTCACAACAACTGACCCTGCTGCCCATGTGAAATTTCTTGCTAAAAGCAATAAAAATTTAAGAATATCGGAAATTAACGCAAAGGTTGAAATTGAAAGATATAAGGCACAAATTATTGCCGAAGCCTCAAAGACATTAACAAAAGAAAGTTTGGACTATATTAAAGAGGACTTGATGAGCCCGTGCACCGAAGAAATTGCGGTTTTCAAAGCCTTTGCTGATATTATCGCAAGTGCAGGCGAAGAAATTGTTGTTATTGACACAGCACCGACAGGACACACACTGCTGCTGCTTGATACAACTCAAAGTTATGCAAGAGAGGCTGCAAGAGCCTCACGGCACGAAGAAACAAACATCACAAAACTTCTGCCACGCCTGCGTGATAAAAACTTTACGGAAATAATTATTGTTACTCTTGCAGAGGCAACACCTTATTTTGAAAGCATGAGGCTGAAAGCCGACCTAAAAAGAGCAGAAATAACCTGTGATACTTTTGTTATTAACAGCACTATGGCAGGCATTGAAACAAAAGACAAAATTTTGCAGCAGCGTGCAGCCGCAGAAAAAGAATGGATAAATAAAATAGCAAAAGAAATTTCTAATGTTTATGTTGTGAACTATAAGTTTTAAGAAATGAAAAAGCCGAGATTAACTCTCGACTTCCTTGCTGATAAACCCTGCAACACCTTTGATAAAAATATATTTTATCTCTTGGTGTTCAATCTTTATCGCCAATGGTGCACCATAGTAGATTAAATATTGAGTCTTGTTATGAAAAGGAGGAATTGTTTAATGGGCAGATGGGGCATGGGTATCTCATCTAGTGATGAGCATTTAGATGTTAAGGATGTATTCTTTGAGGATTATTATAAAGGGTTTTCAATAAAAGAAATTGAAAATGCCATAATGAATTATTATAGGAAGGAAAGCTGTTACAAAGATGAAAATGATGGCATTTGGTATGATATTTATTTTGCCTTGGCAGACTGTGAATGGAAATGCGGTGTAGTTAGTGAGTGGTTATTGGAAAGGGTTGAGAAAATAGTAACAAGTGGCGTAGCAGTAGAATATTTTAAAGAGCTTTGTGCCAATGAAGGCGATCTGAAAACTTGGGCTAAAAATTTGAATAATTTTCTTATTAAATTAAAAAGTCCAAATCTAAAACCTTTGGTGCAAAAAATTAAAAAGCCATATGTTCCACCACTTAAAACAGGAGATGTGTTTGTATATAATGTTGACGGTTTATTTAGGTCAGGTATTTGTTTTTATAGACATGGCTGTGACGGAGAAAAAAACAAGTGGTGTTTTAATTATTTAATAGCTGTATCAAAAATGCAAAATGAAAGAATTCCAACAATTGAGGATGTAAAAAATGCACAAGTGCACTTGATAACATGGTATACTTGGTGGGAAATGCCTACTAAAAAAGAATTACAGGTTATCGGGAATATATCAAATGAGTTGAAAGATGATTATAAAAACGCATTTGGAGCCAGAATAACAAAAAAACTAGTATCCATACCACATGGCACAATTGGAAACTTTAAAGGAAAGATTGAGTTAGTAAAGCACGGCAAAAAAATAAAGCAACTATTTTAATTTTTCGCAAATTCAAAATAAATCAAAAGAATCAAAATGAAATAATTAAGTATATTGAAAGGAGCAAGAATGAATAGAGTGGTTGTAATAACGGGAGCAAAGCAAGGGATTGGGAAAGCGATTGCCCAACAACTAGCACAAGCAGGTTTTGATATAGTGGTGAATGACCGAGAAGAAAAATCAGAACTTGAAAGAGTAGCGAAAGAAATAGAGAGCAAATTCAATGTAAAAACACTTGCATGCTTCGGCGATGTTTCTGATGAAAATTATGTTAATAAAATGTTTGATGAGGTAATCAAAAAATTTGGCAGGGTGTTTGCGATTGTAAATAATGCTGCGATTGTTGAAGATATGCCATTGGCAGAAAGGACTACAAAGAAATTTAATGAAACCATCATCAATAATACGGCAAGCATATTTGCTATGAGTAAAAAATTCGGTCAATATATGTTTAACAATAAGGAAGGCAGAATTGTAAATATCTCATCCACCAATAGCACAGAAACCTTTTATCCAACAAGTATTGATTATGACGCAAGCAAGGCGGCGGTTGACAATCTAACCAAAAATTTTGCAATTGAGTTCGCACCTTATGTTTTGGTGAATGCAGTGCTACCAAGATGGGTTAATACAGACATGAACAAGCAGTTGGGAGAAGATTTTATTGAGAAAGAAAGAAAAAAGCTCTTACTTGGAAGATTTATTGAGCCAGAAGAAGTTGCAAACTTGGTTGGGTTCTTATTAAGCGATGGAGCGTCAGGCATAACTAAAGCGATTATCCCTGTCGATGGTGGTTTTTGATTATAGAAATTTAAAACAACTGTCGCAAATTCAAAACTGATAATCCAAAGCAAACGTTATGGTGTGCAAGCCCAAGCAGATTAAATATTAAGTCTTGTTATGCAAAGGAGGATGATGAATGGGATTTTTTAGTAATTTATTTAGCAAAAAAGAAAAATCGAAAGAAGCCAAAAAAAGTATCCATGAAAACGCCTTGGAAAGCAAAGAGAAATTTGAAGGCGAAATGAATGCTAAAAATATATCCTTTTTTGAGGCGGTTTGGAATTATTTTTTAAAAATAGGTGCACTTAACAAATTTAAAGAAGAATATATTTCGCAGCTTGACTTACACATTCTAGATGACAATCTTAAAGAATTAAGCAATGCCCAAATTGAACTTGTAAAAAGTGCATTTAAAAACAAGCTGGGAGAAATTAAGACAAATAAATATGACAATATTTTTGAAAAAGTTTTTAAAGAAGAGGTAAGGCAAAATATTGAAATGTCAGCTAAATATGAAACTAATCCGGAATTAAAGGGCTTTGTTTTAGGCGGAATGACACCAGACGGATTCCTAGAACACTTATTAAACAGTTCTGATGGTGCATTGTTCTTTTTTGAACCATCAATAACTTGGGAGAATAATAAACCGCTAATTAAGTTAGACATTGATAGTGGCTTAATTGATTGGCAACCGTTTGGTTAATAAGTTTTGATTTTCCGATTTTTAAATAAGGAGAATGTAGTTATGTCAAATGATTGGTTTAGAAAAAAGACCTGGGATAAAGAAGATGAAGAAGATTTTTTTACAAGACTTAAGAAAGTTAAGAAGTTTAAAGGCGTTGATTATAACAGACCGGAATATTTAACAATTCAGGCCTTCACTTTATTTGGACAGAATAATAAAAAGTTAGATAAAGCATCAAAGGCATTATTAGAAAAATATTTTACAGATTTTCCTGATAATAAGAACGAGCGAACACAGTGCCTTAATCTTATGGGTCGTTTGTTAAACCGTGAAGGCGATGTTAAGGGGGCATTGGAATATTATAAAAAGGCTGCCGAATATGAAATTGAGTTTCCATATGCTCAATGTGATGCTTATTTAGAGTACTGCGAATTTATTATAAAACACAATTTTAAAAAATTGTATCCAGATGTAGAACGATTAATTAAATTGCATGGTGAAGAAGGGGTTTTATTACCAGTTCAAAACATAAAAACAACATCACTTACATTACCAATTCAAAAATACCGTGCATATGCTATGCTCTCGATAATCTATAAAGCAAAAAAGGACAAAGAAGAAGCTAATCACTATAAAGACTTGGCAGAGGAAGCGGCCGGAGCAGAAAAATCAGGCTTTGTAAAACATCCCAGTGTTGGGCTTGTGGTTAAGCGTGATAATGTTTTAGATAAATTGATGAAATAGAAACCGCAAAAGCAAAAACTGATAATCAAAAGCAGGCGTTTAAATTGTGAGAAATTTTCGGATGTGCTATAATGGTGCTGCACAAAGGAGAAAAGCATGAATAGCAAGGAAAAAGAAGAGCATCTTAAAAAGCGCAAAGATATGCAGGGCTTTATTGATTTTATGGCAACAGAGCACGGAATAAAGACCGATTGGGTTCTTAAGGAATTTGATATTTTTAAAAAATATTCACTTGAGCAAATTTCTCATGCATTAACACACTATTGCTTTCGCAATGGTCCAGTGGAGGATATGCATGCCAGCCCAAATAATCAGTTATCTGATGCCGACATGAAGGTTTTAAATAAATTTTGCAATGATAAAATATTTACTTTCTTAACAATGATAAAAAATAATAAAGTGGCAGAGTTAAGTGGTATTATCGAGTTTGGGCTTAGATGTGGGTGCACTTGGGATAAACCGAAGTATAGGCAGGGAGATTAGGATGAGTTATTATGGCAATACCCCATCATGGGTTTACAAACACGAAATATCTAGGCTGAAAGCGGCCCGTAATACGACTGAAAGAATGAACGGAGAAGAAGTTACAAAAGCAATTCAAAAAGTACTTGGCGTTGTTGATTATTCAATAATTTCAATGTGGTGTGATTTGAATGGTTATTATTATCCCATCAAAAAAGACTTCGAAAAACTTGAACAAATGGACAAGCTTGAAAAGCAAATACAAGATATAGAATCAGAAATTAGCGGAATCAAGTATAAGTTCGGCTTGAGCTGGAGGGAGAATGATGAGCTGAGAGGGATTGATGCAAGAATTGCTGAACGCAAGGCAGAAATAAAGCTATATGAAAACACAAATTCTAAACTTTTAAGAAAAGAACAATCTTTATTGAAAGGTGCTTTAACTAGAAGAAATACCCTTATGGAAAATAAGGAAAGATGTGACAGCAAGATTGCTGAGGAATCAAGAGTCCTTATTGAGCGACAGAATGATTTAAGACAAAAAACTGAACTCAAAGGAGAATAGAAAAGACGACGGTCACATTACAAAAATTCTTTACCTAAGTAAAGCGTAGCTTATAGTGGTAAAAATTGATGCACTCCATTCCTTGCACTTGAACTCAAAAAGACCACATGCTACCGCAATATAAAATTCGATTTGGAAGGAGATACAAATGAAATTAATAAGTTTTTCAGTAACCAATTATAGAAGTATAACCAAAGCTCACAAAATACTAGTGAGTAATATGACAGTTCTAGTTGGTAAAAACAATGAAGGTAAATCAAATATTTTACGAGCACTGTCATTGGCGATGAGTACGATGCGGGACTATGCTTCAGATCCTGGGATAAGAAGAACAACCACAGAAATGAGGAGGCGTTTTTCTGAAAGATTATATAATTGGGAACGGGATTTCCCTTTTTCGCTTCAAAACTCTAAGAAAAAAGCATCAGAGATTGATTTAGTATTTGAACTAACTAAAGATGAAATCCGAGATATACACAATTCAACAAAGATTTGGCTAAATAGTGAACTTCCTATACGGATAACTTTTTCAAAAGATGAGTCAAAAGTTGAAATTCCCAAAAAGGGAACTCCTGCTACGGCAAATTCTACAAATGTGCAAAACATAATGACTTATGTATGTAAAAAGATAGATTTCAATTTTATTCCAGCTGTTAGAACAGGGCAGGATACAGTTAATATTTTAGAACCGATTATAGAAAGAGCGTTATTTGATGCTGAAAAGGATATTAAATACAGAGAAGCATTGGAAACTCTCGAAAAGTTACAACAGGAAAAGCTGAATGATATTTCGCAAAGAATAGTAGCACCATTACAAGCCTTTCTTCCATCTGTTAAATCACTACAAATACGCATTCCAAATGTGAGGCGTCGTTCGCTATATGCACGAGATATTGACATTATTATAGATGATGGGGTTCCCACATCAATTGAATCAAAAGGAGATGGCATTAAGAGTTTAACTGCTTTAGCATTGTTGAACAATTCAAATAATCCAGACAAAATGTCAGTTATTGCCATAGAAGAACCAGAAGCACATTTACACCCCGAGGCGGCGAGGCAACTCTATCAAACGATTTTATCTTTATCTGAAAAATATCAAGTAGTTTTAACAACTCATAGTCCATTATTTATTAATCGCTCAACATTACAAGATAATATCATTGTTGATAAGGGTAAAGCAGCTCCTGTTAAACGCATAAAGGAAATTCGAGAAGCATTGGGTACAATAATATCAGATAATCTGATAAATGCAGAAAACATACTTCTTGTTGAAGGTGAGGATGATAAAATTATTTTAGATAAGCTATTGCCGAACATGAATGAGAAAATTAAAAAATCAATCCAAAATAGTAATTTTATTATTGACTATGTTGGAGGGGCGGGAAATTTCCCTTACAAATTAACACTTTACAGAAATATCCAATGCAATTGTTGTGTTTTTTTAGATGACGACGATGCAGGAAGGACTGCTGGTGCACAATTAGAAAAACAGGGTTTGTCGTCAAGCAATATCCTATATGCCATTTGCAATGGCTCAACTAACTCGGAAATAGAAGACTGTTTAGAAAAAAATTCGTATAAAGAAATAGTATTGAATGATTTTGGAGTTTCGATTGATGTTTCCGAGTTTAGAGGAAATGATAAATGGTCAGAAAGAATGAGAGCTTGCTTTTGTTCACAAGGTAAGCAATGGAATGAAGATATAGAGAAGAGAGTAAAGAAAGCGATTGCAGAAAATATTGCTACTGATCCAAATTCCGCACTTAACAGCCATAAAAGGAGTTCAATAGATGCACTGGCCAGTCAAATAGAAAGAATGCTAAACTGAAAATCCCCGGCAAATCGACCTTGAAAACACTGCCGCATTCCATTTCAACCTTTTAAGTGTTAAAACATTCCATTTTGACCTACGCAGACAATTATGAACTAAAATAGTCCTCCAAAAATACCCCTGTATCCAGTGCGGGAAAGGGATAAAAACCACAATACTCGGGGGTAGCCGAACGGGGAAACCGCCCACCTACAAATTTAAAACTCCACAGCGTTAAAATGGTAGGCAGTCCCGCAATATCAAGTCCACATGCTGCCATAATGTCAAAAAGCATTTAAACACTGGCTTTTATGGTGTCGGCACGAAAAAGCAGCGGAATATCAAACAGGCCACATGCTTCTGCGATATCAAAAGCGATAAGAAAGCAGAAGAATTAAATAACCACATGTGCCTATGATGTGCTATAATGAAATATATTTTATATCGAAAACAAAGGAGATAAAAAATGAAAAGGGAAGACTTGCCCGATATTCTTTATAACATTATTAAAAGCTTTCCGAATGGAAGCGCCACCATGCAGCAGATTTTTAGAAGGTTCTGGAACTTATACAAAAAGAAATTAAATGAAGCGGATGATATATTTTATACTTGGAACTATGAGATTAGATGGGCAGCAACAGAACTTAGGAAACAGGGAAGAATGAAGCCTGCGCACTCAAGAGAAAACACACGAGGTGGGGAAGATACAAGCAGAATAGGCATTTGGGAAATATGGTAATTATTGCAAAACAAAATAAACTATAATTTGTTTAGTTTTTCAGTTTGAAGATCAAACTTCTATTTAACTTATGAAAATACGAGTTTTGGCTAGGTGTTTTTGAAAAACTATGTTACAATTCTATCATATTTAGATTAACTAAAACAGGAGAAACGATGGCGTCTATAATTGATAATAAAAACAAAACTATGCTGGGGCAATTAAAAAACTCATTAATGCAAGCTGAGAGGATTGATATTTTAACGGCGTTTTTTTACTTTTCCGGCTTTAACGCTTTAGCAGAGGAACTTAAGGACAAGAAGATAAGGATCTTGGTTGGCAACACTATTGATCCAAACGCAATAGCAGAGTTATGCCGTGCGATACAAGATGGCTCGGAGGAAAGTCTTGATACTTATGCTACACGTGGGTATTCTAGAATGAATAACCTACAAAAAAAGAAGTCGTATATTGACAGCTTCGTTGGATTATTTAACAAATCTGCCTTGTCTGATGAGTTTGATGATACTGATGGCCAAAAAGTATTCAGAATGTTTTTGAACAAGCTAAATGACGGATCTTTAGAAATCAGACTTACAAACGAACTAAATCATGCGAAGGCTTATGTGCTTACAAATAAACAAGAACATTCTTGTTTTGGCGACCAGAAGGGGGTTGTTTTCACGGGTTCTTCCAACTTCACTTATAACGGCCTACTTGGACAGGGTGAGTTAAATGAACGGTTTAGTGACAACATGAAGTTTGACGAGTATCTACAGCATTTTGAAGATAAGTGGAATGATAGCAAAGCGGTTGATATTAAGATTAAGGACGGAAATAACGAGTTTGTAGAGGAACTAAAAAAGAAGCTTTGGATTTTCGCTCAGCCGACGCCGTACAGCATATTTATTCGAATTTTGTTTGAGCTGTATGCATCACTTGACAATAATAAAATTAAGAACCCAAGTGAGATTTCAGGTGGAAAGTTTTCAAACTTTAAATACCAAATTGATGCAATTAAAATCGGAGCGGATTGCATTAATAAAAACAACGGGGTAATTATTGCTGACGTTGTTGGTTTAGGAAAATCAATTATCGCTTCTGCAATTGCGCATAATTTGGATATTCACAAAACCATAATAATTGCGCCTCCACACCTTGTTGAACAGTGGAACGAGTATCAACAAGACTTTGGTATTCGGGGCGTGAAAGTTTGGAGCAGTGGAAAAATCGAAGAACTATATAAAACACACGCAGCAGATCCGAGCCCGATACTATATATAATTGATGAGGCGCATAGGTATCGCAATGAGTTGAGCGATACTTATCAATTTTTGCACCAATTAACTCGCTCACACTCTGGAAACAAAGTGATACTGCTTACAGCGACGCCGTACAATAACCGGCCACAGGATTTGTTTGCACTTGTTAAGCTATTCCAAACTCCGAGCCGTTCGACTATTAACTCTGTTGATAACTTAAGTGTGCGCTTTAGGGAGCTGATTGCTAAGTATAATAAACTTGAAAAAGAAGGAAAACGCAACTTAACAGAACCAATAAGGAAAGAACTAGAAAGACTGAGCCAACAACTACGAGTGTTGATTGATCCAGTAATTGTTCGTCGCAGCCGTATTGACTTGCAAGAAATTAAAGAATACGCAGAAGATTTAAAGCAACAGAACATTAAGTTTCCTGATGTGGTTGGCCCCGAATTGGTTGAATATGATTTGGGTGATATACGCGAACTGTACGTTTCTACATTGGAGCAGCTGAGTAATAAATTTATCTGTGCACGTTACAACCCTTCGGCCTACTTAGTAAATCCACAAGCCTTCATGAAAAAGTATGGCGAATTATTTGAAGAAACGGACATTCAGCATTCCCAACGCAACTTGGCTAGATTCATTCAGAGATTGTTAGTTATGCGTTTTGAAAGCTCAAAGGCAGCGTTTAAAGCTACGCTTGAAAGCATTTTGTCATCTTATGAGAACGTCAAAAAATGGTGGGCGAAAGGATATGTTCCAATTTTGAAACGTGGTTATTTGACTGATCCCAACGAAGGCGAAATTGAAGAAACGTTGGATGAGATAAATAAACTCGACAACGAGCCCATGGATATCGATAAAATTAAAAAGAAAGCTATTCCAATCCCCAAAGAGCTATTCAAGGAAGGATTCTTATGTGATGTCGAGAGTGATATTGCGCTACTTTCAAGCATAAAAAAAGAGTGGTTTGCTGGCGAAGAATTAGGGTTTGATCCAAAATATGCGGAAGTAAAAATACAAATCGACACTCTGCTAAAGCAAGATAAAAAACGCAAAATCGTGGTGTTCTCATATTTTGCGGATACGGCCGAATACGTAAAATCCTTACTAGAAAAGGATGGCTATCGAGCGTTACTGTATACAGGTGGTGCAGCTAGAACTGATAGGTGTATTGTTCGCAAGAACTTTGATGCCTCGTACAAAACCGATGAGCAGAAAGATGACTACGACATAATTATTGCAACCGATGCGTTAAGTGAAGGCTTTAACTTAAATCGTGCAGGGGTTATTATTAACTATGATATTCCTTATAATCCAACCAGGGTAGTGCAGAGAATAGGTCGTATTAATCGTATAAATAAGAAAATGTTTGAAAAGATTTATATCTTCAATTTTTTTCCAACTGATATTGGCGAACAGAACACGCTTATCAGAGGCATCTCCACTCTTAAGATGCTGTTAATAAACAATATTGTAGGAAGCGATACCAAGACATTAACACCTGACGAGACTCTCCAAAGTTATTTTAAAAAACAGTATGATGAAGCTGATTCTGATTCTGTGGAAAAAAGCTGGGATAACGAATTTAGGAATACGTTTGATGTAATAAAACATAACACGAGTCTGTTAAACGAAGTAATGCAAATACCAGAAAGGGCAAGGATTGTTCGTAAGAATAACAAAAATTCTATTGCGATTGCTTTTGCAAAAAGAGGAAGCAATTCTTTTTTTGCGTTAGCGCAATCAAATGCGATGGCAGAGATAGTGCCAGCAGAAGCTGTTTTAAATTTATTCAAGGCTTTGCCAGAAGAAAAAGGATATGAACTTGATGAAAGACTAGATAAGAGTTTCGCAGTTCTTCGCAACGAAATCACGAAGCCATATCCTAAGATTAAATTGGATAAAAGAAAGGGTGAAGCGATTGATAAGTTGCACCAGTTGTTACTCGTTTACCCAGCCGAGAAGGATTATCTTGCGGATTTGATTGAAGTTATAAAAGTTTATGATGATTTGAGTGATGGTGAGTTAAAATACCTGGCGAAGCTTGTTATTAAAAAGAATGATATTAAAGAGATTGTCGGAGAATTGAAAGATCGTATCCCTGCGCATTATATCATGCAGATTAAACAGAAAGTAGAAAGCATTGACTCGCAAGCAGAAGTGATCATGTTCACGGAGGATTTAAGGAATGACGACAATTAGAGAAGCCGAAGAAATATTAAAGCAAGAATACCACTGCGACAATTTTTTGTATTTAGCAAAAGATGTTTTGCTGCCTGATTTCAAGACCGCCAAACATGATGTTGTATTTAATAATTCAATATTTAAAAGTGTAGTTCAGCTGGGAGAGTCCCCGATATGTGATTTAACTGTTTATGAAGTTATACTGAATCCTGATGTTCAAAACCGTCGTGTTGCTATAACACAAGAAATGTTCAAAATCTTGCGTGGACAGCGTGTAAATAATGCATTAGTATCTTTCAGCAATAGTGATGGGAAAAACTATCGAATTTCGCTGTTAACAAGTAAATATGAATTCGATGGCGACAAAATTGTTAAAACGATTTCAAATCCACGTCGCTATTCTTATAGTTTGGGGATGGGGACCAAAACAAAAACTGCTTATGATTTTCTGATTAAGAAAAACAAGGTTACCACACTAGATGATTTGATAGGCAGATTTTCTGTTGAAATTGTTAATAAAGAGTTCTATAACGAGATTGCCACACACTTTACTAAGCTTGTTGGTGGTGATAGGGATGGTAAACCATACACGGCGCAATTAAACTTACAGGGTGTAACAAACAAAAACAAGTATGCAGAGTTTGCTGTTAGATTGATTGGGCGAATTGTATTCTGTTGGTTCTTAAAGGAGAAAAAGAGTGATGCGGGGATTCCGCTTGTGCCAGACAACTTCCTATCACTCTCCGCAATCAAAGAAAATAAAAATTATTATCACACAATGCTGGAACCGTTATTCTTTGAGCTACTTAATACCAAACAAAATAGGCGTAAAGATAAGTTCGAGATCGAAGAGAAATATAGACAAATCCCGTATCTTAACGGTGGCTTGTTTAGTCCACACAACGATGACCGCTACAAGTATTCTCCAGCAACTCAAAGCGACATATTTGGGGTAGTAGCAATTTCAGACAAATGGTTTGAGGATTTCTTCAATGTGCTTGGGCAATATAATTTTACAGTTGATGAAAATACGTCTTATGATGTGGAACTTTCAATTGATCCTGAAATGCTGGGTCGAATCTTTGAAAACTTGCTTGCTGAGATTAATCCTGAGACCGGAGATAGTGCAAGAAAAAGCACAGGAAGTTTTTATACGCCGCGCGACATAGTAGACTATATGGTAGACAGTAGTCTGTGTGAGTATTTGCATGAAAAAGCAAAGATTAGCGTTGAAAAGTTGAGAGCAATAATAAGTTATGCAAAGGAAAATGACAAAATAAACCTGTCGCCAGATGAAGAGAAAAGAATTATTAATTCGTTATATACATTGACGGTTCTTGATCCCGCATGTGGTTCAGGTGCCTTTCCTATAAGCATGCTGCAAAAAATCGTCTATATTTTACAGGAAATAGACCCTGGAGCTAACCTATGGTTTGAGAAAGCAACTGAAAATTTAGGAATTTTGTTAAAGAAAGAGTTTGCAAAAAAGTTCAACGCAGGATCTCTTGATTATATTCGCAAACTTACTGTTATTCAGAACTCTATATTTGGTGTAGACATTCAGCCTATTGCAGTGGAGATTGCACGGCTGCGTTGTTTTTTATCACTGATTATTGAAGAGAATGTAATTGATAAAGAAGATAATCGTGGTGTCAACCCACTTCCCAATCTTGAGTTTAAGTTTGTTATAGCAAATACTCTATTAGAATTGCCAGAAGAAGCGAATTCATCGAACCAATCCATGTTTGAAAATAAAGAACTTATGGACAAGTTAAAGCAGGTTCGTGAGGAATATTTTGGCACCAATGATTTAGCTGGAAAACTATTGCTGCAACGAGAATTTGCAGATATTAAAAATGAAATGCACAAGTGGCTGAAGAGTATAAAAATGATATTTGGTGCAAAAAGATATGAGGCATTACTTTCTTGGGAACCATTCAAGGATGACGCAAGTGGATGGTTTGACCCTGAATGGATGTTTGGCATAAGTAATTTTTCTATAATTATAGCAAATCCACCATACGTTGAATCACGAAGCCCCAACTTTGATGATGAATTAAAAAAGCAGCTACAAAGTCAACTTCGCATTAATTATGGCAAGGGCGATGCTTCTTTGATACCACAGGGGGCTGATTTGCTTATTTATTTCCTTGAACGTGCAATAAAATTTTCAGGCGAAACGGGTATAATTACATACATTACTTCTAATGGCTGGCTTAACAACGAGTATGGCCACAAATTCCAAAAATTTTTATTGAAACACACTAATGTTTTAGCTTTAGTCGATACAGATTATAAATACTTTGAGAACGTAAACATAAATACGATAATTACCTTTTTTAAAGGAAGTACCAAAACAACAGGTGATATTGTATTTGTAAGGCATCATAAAAAATTTGCTGACGCCCAAGTTGGAATAAACTTTGAGGATGTGCTTAACTCAGATTTGAGTGTGATGCGACAATCTTTTACGGGTGGTGTAGATGTGAAATGGGGAGCTCTTTTCAATGCTGATACTAATTTTTTTAATTTAATGGATGTTTTGAATATCAAAGGAAGACCATTAGGAATCAGTGGTTTTTCAATAGGGCAGGGATTGAATTTATCAGAAAGAGATAAATATATTATTAATAGAATAGAGATAAATAACTTTAATTTATCAAATGAAAGCTGCATTCCTTTTATGAATAAGGATGAGGCAGGATATTATTCGTGGGATAATAGCAACAATTATTTGATATCCCAAAAAACATTATCAGTGCAACAGAAAAATGATGTAAGTCAGAGCGGATATAAACTTTTTGATATCGCTTCAACTACAAAACAAGCCCCAGCACTAATTATGCCTCGTGGAATTGGCGAAAAGCACTATTGCACTAAAAATAATATAGCTGGATTCTCAGATAGTTGCGTAGATATTTACTGCAGTTTTGGCAAAAGAGAAGACATTATGCGCATGTGGCTATTTTGCAATTCTTCTATTTGCTGGCTTTTGCGTGAGAAATTTGGTAGAAAAAACTTAGGTGGCGGGTTATTAAAATCGGAAGCGATTGATTTAAAAGATAAGCCACTATTTTATGAGTTTAAGAACATCGATGAGATCACTAATATTTTTAATTCATTAAAAAATTATAAAGTCAAAAACTGTCTTTATGAGATGAGGGAGGCACATCATAAAGCAATAGATAAAATAGTGTTTGATTTTCTAGATTTGAATAACGATATGCGTAAATACGTTCTTGACACTTTAGAGGCGACAATTGAAGAAAGAACTAAAAAATCAAAACAGAAGGTATAATAAAGGGTCGAGTATTAACTCGCTTTTTCTACAAAAAACTTGTCATATTCTTTTGCATTCGTAAATTTATCATGCTATAATCATAGCATGATAGCAAAAGCTTGGAGAGTATTGTAATGAAAGAAAAAGAGAAGCAGATTAATATAAGAGTAAACTCTTATTTGCATAGGGATATAAAAATCATTTCAGCGAAGACAGGGAGGAGTATTAATGATTATGTGGTGTCGTACTTAGAACGCCTTGTAAAAAACGAGGTGGATAAAAAATGAGTGTGGCAATAAAAACACTAAGGGGATTAAACAGGATAAACTTTCTTAACCGAAAGGAAGATTCTTTTTGGAACGATTTGGACGAAAAAGAAGCTAAAATGCATAAGATACACATATATCCTGCAAAATTCCCATCACTAATCGCTCAAAAGGCCTTTAAATATGCGAAGAAAAATAAATTGCAACTTAGTAGGGTTGCAGATATTTTTTGTGGATGCGGGACGGTCGCCGTTGAAGCTAAAAGGAAAGGCATTGATTTCTGGGGTTGTGATATCAATCCTGTCGCAGTTTTAATTTCGCAGGCGAAATGTGGCAATTATGATATTGAAAAAGTGGAGAGTCTGAGAGATTCTGTTTTGGCCAGTTATAGGGGTAATAATTTTTGTCCTGATTATCAAAGTGCCAACGAAAGAATAAAGTATTGGTTTTATGAAGCGCAATATAATGATTTGGCGAAATTAAAAAATGCTATTGAAACAGAAACAGAGGACGACGATTACCGTAAGTTATTCCTTTGTTTATTCTCTAGTATACTAAAGGGAACATCCAAGTGGTTAACAAAATCAATAAAGCCTCAAGTAGATCCTGAAAAGCATTTGACTGATAAGAAAAAGCCCGCTGACGTATTAGGCTTGTTCAACAAACAAGCAGATCTGGCGCTTAAAGCCATAAAGGAGATTGCGTATCCGGACGATAGACGGCCGGAAATTCGTCTCCTTGATGTTTTAAAAATCGAAGAATATAATATTGCAGACATGCTAGTTACAAGCCCACCATACGTAACATCGTATGAGTATGCTGATTTGCACCAGCTGTCAGCTCTTTGGCTGGGTTATGCTGAAGACTATACAGAATTGAGACAAGATTCAATAGGAAGTTCTTATGGAACAGAGAAAGTGGAGTATACCTTATTGCCTACTGCTCAAAAAATTGTAAACTATTTTCAATCAGGATTATCTCAGTCTCGTGCGGTAGCTAGATACTACAATGATATGCATCAGTTTGTTGGTAAAAGTTACAACATATTAAGGCCTGGTGGTGTTGCAGTGTTTGTAATAGGGGATACCGAATACAAAACAAATCGCATAGAAAATGCCAAAGCTCTTTGCGAAAGTATGATAGAATATGGGTATACGATCAATGTCATAACAAAGAGGAAGGTTCAAAATAAGTTTTTACCTTCACACCGAGCTGAGAGTGGAAAGTTTTCGTCAAATAAACAAGACCGTGCGATTTATAGCCAAGAATACATAATAATCGGGAGGAAAGGGCAATGAAAGAAGAAAGACCAATAAAGCCGTATGCGAGGCTGCTTACGATGTTGAGTGAGCAGTTAATTAAGAATGAAAGTGTGGCGCTTACGGAAATTATTAAGAATGCATACGACGCTGATTCCAAATTGGTAAAGGTCACTTTTGAAGGATTTTCTGATAAGTTTGTTGCTAATAAAGAGTCGTGCATAATTATTGAAGATCGTGGGAATGGAATGACGGAGGCGGTTCTCATAGACGATTTCGTTAATCCTGCCTCAGCGAATAAAAAAATAAAAAAAGAGAAGGGCGAAACGACTGGGAGTGGCAGGAAACTGCAAGGCGAGAAGGGGATTGGAAGATTTTCATTGTTTAAGCTAGGGAAAAAAGTCACAGTGATCACTAAAACAAAGGGGGACACAGCTTCGCGCAAATTAATTTTTGATTTTTCAAATTATCCAGATCAATTTATACATGAGGATGGGACCCAAGTATCATTGGATGAAGTCAGATGTGATTTTTATAGCGAGGATAGTTACTTGTTTAATCAACCTTTGATTAGCGATGAAAACTATACTATGGAAATAGGTAGCGGAACGCAAATAATGATTGAGAATTTAAATGATAAATGGGGAGAAAGTAAAGTAAATAAGGTTGCCGAAGAATTGAACAGTTTGGTGGGCGAAAATAGAATTGATAACTTCGCAGTATTTATCTTCCAAGATAACAGCTTCATTCCATCGAGAAAATTGCTTCTAGATGACAAAAAACTATTTGAAAAATTGTTAGCTCAGAAAGCTGTGTATAGTTTTGGAGGCGGTTACACAGAAAGTGAAAAAAGTTTTACGTATTATCCATTGAAATCAGACTATAACCAACAAGAGGATAAATACACATTATCAGAGGACACCAGAGATGAAAGAAAAATTACATTTACTGATATCAGTGGACTAAGCCTCTTTAAAGATTATTTTATTGGGGATAAAAGCGACAGGCAGTTTAGTTCAATTGAAGAAATAAAAACGAGCTGTGGCGATTTCAGTTTTAAATTTTTTATATTTGACCCCGTCGAAGATGCTCGGGGAAAATTCAAATTGGATAGAGAAACGAGAGAATGGGATATTATAAAAGATAATAGAGTCTATATCTTTAGAGACAATGTTCGCGTGTTTCCCTATGGTAGCGTAAAGGACGACTGGTTGCAAGTTGACACGATAAGGGGAACCAAGCGTGCGAATGCAATGTTTAGCAATGATCAACTAGTGGGTTACGTTTATATTACGCATGAAGGTAATCCGCTATTAGCGGACAAGACAAATCGCGAAGGCATTATCGAAAAAGATAGCGCATTCGAAGATTTTGTTGCATTAAATCAAGTGTTTCTTCAATATCTAAATCGAAAATACTACCAAGATTATAAAGATCAGAAAGATAAAATAAAAAAGTTCAATAAACAAGCAAAAGATGAATTAGATAAGGAATTTGAAGAGGTTTTAAAATCAACCGAGACAGATAAAAAACTAAACACCAAATTAAAAGAAATTAGAAAACGAGTTTTCGAACAAGATAATGACAATAAAGCACGAATTAAAGTTGTGGAGAACTTAGCGGCTACAGGATTGTCGATTGAAGCAACCAATCACGACATGCATCATTTTATACGCAAACTTTGTAACATTTTGGATAATATGCGCAAGAAAATTGATGCCACAACGAGCCTTGATAAAGAATATATTTCTGAAGAAGTTTATAAAATGAGGGGTGTCGTGGCCGATATGGAATCGTTTATCGGCGATATGAAGAGTCTTTTTACAAGCACAAATCAAAAAATTGTAAGCTTGAGGTTTAATGATGTGATAAGTAAAGTATTTAAGTATTATGCGTTTATTTTCGAACAAAAAAAGATAGGTTTTGAAATTAAAAATATAAGTGATAAGCCTTTAGTAGTCAATATGCCGGAGGCGCAGCTTGTAGCCATTTTGATCAATATTTTAGATAACGCTCAATACTGGCTAGAAAACTATAGAAGCAAAGACAAAATGATAAAAATTACTATTGATTCCGAAGAAGAGACTGTTTTGATTTCTGATAATGGCCCCGGTATTTATGATGGAGAGGAAGAGAAAATTTTCCAAGCATTTTGGACAGGTAAGGGTAAAGAAGGAAGAGGTTTAGGACTTTATATTTGTCAACAATTTTTGGAAAGATATGATTATTCAATTGTTGTAGATAGGAGCAACAAATATAGACTTTCTGGGGCAAATTTTTTATTAAGCTTTACAACAGACGAGGTATAACAAATGACTAATGAAGCAAAAGAAGTTAAGAAGCTTTTCCCCGGTTCTGTATTGATAATTGATGATGACATAAATAAGGGAGATGCGGAGACATATGAAATAATTGCAATAGCTAATTATTTAGAGGCCAATGGTTATCACGTAATTAGAGAGTGGGCTATCCCTACAGAGCAGGAATTTAAAGACATGAGTTTTTCTTTTATTATTTTAGATTGGAAATTTTCTCCCAAAAGTGATGTTGAAAATGCTAGAGATGTAATTGCATTTCTACAAATAATATACAAATATAACTTTGTTCCCACATTTATTTGCTCAACAGTTCCCAAGACAACCATAGAAGGTTATTTAGTAGGCGAACCACTATACAAGACCAGCGATGCGAGTTGTATAAAAATTGTAGATAAAGGATTGATCAAGGGCAATGCAGTATTTGAAGCAATATTAAACTGGGTAAATGCTAACCCTTCAATACACGTAATGAAAAATTGGGAACAAACAATCGAAAAAGCAAGAATTCGTATGTTTAACGAGATGTATAAAGCAAGTGAACATTGGCCAAATATTATATTTCAATCATTTAATGCCGATTGTGGTGACGCTTCACATGCCAATCAAGAGATGGGTAACTTTATAACAAAAAACTTATTATCAAGAATAGAGCAGTTTAACTTTAATCTTTCGACGCCGACTATTTATGAGTCTACTAAGGAAGTTTTATCGGGCGAAAGATTGCAAAGATATAATAATGTAAATATCACGACTAGTTTTAAGTTTCATACAGGGGACATTATACAGATAAACGATGAGTTCTTCATCAATATTAAAAGACAGTGTGATTTAATCAGAAGTGATAATAAAAATTTGTACTTGCTAAAATGCAATAAACTTACGATAAGTCCATTTGTTATACAGAAGGATGGATTTAATGTAAAAATTTTAGATGGCAGCTCTCCTAATGGGACATCAGTATTAAATTGGAATTTGACTGCCGATGATGTAATAAATAAAAAAATTAACAAGGCGCTTTCAAAAACGAAAGCGATTCATCATAATAAAATTTTGGAACAGTCAAATGAAATCATTATTCCTTGCTTATTGGATGGGGGTACATATTCAATTGACTTAAAAAATCTCTCTATTAAGTTAATTAGCGAATTAGTTGGCGATCAAAATGTGCAGGTGCAGGGGCGTCTTTTAGCTCCATACATAAATGCAGTGTTGCATAAATTTTCATTATATTTTGCCTCTGAAGGTGCTATGCCTATTCCTAAAGGCATATATGACAACTGCGTGGCAACGGAGGATTAACCCATAACGGAACATTACATTCCGTTTTTTATGCCCAGCAAGAGAAATGTGATAAAATGGGCGAAGGAGGAGGTAGGAGAGCAAGAATAAATGAAAAAACAAAAAATTTTAGTTTTGGCTCCTGCTGGTGCTGGCAAGACCTACATGACACAACACTACAAAAATGTGGTTGATTTTGAATATCTGTTTCATCTTTGGGATTATGATGAAGATGTAAAAGATTGGCCATACGATAATTTAAAAGGAATATCAAATCGCAAGCCCAATCCTGAGTGGCCTTGGAATTACATTGAAGATGTAAAAAATGAACTTGAAAGTGGTAATGTAGTAGTTATTCCCGGTTTACCAAATTCATATTATGCTTTTTGTATTGTCGGGCGAGAATATCTTGGCAAAGATGTGCGGATTATTCTTGCTGCTCATCATGAGGATAATTACGAATCGCTAGCAGAAATTTTTAGAAAGCGTGGAAATCCAGAATCTTTTGTTGATATGGTTAGACCACTTTACAAAAAGACAAATGAACTTTATCGAGATTGCAAAAATGCCGAGTATATTGAAATACCCAAAGGAAAATTTTTAGCAGATGTGCTTATTGAGCATGGAATTAAGTTGGAGCCTGGCGTTGGAGTAATAAAAGAAAACCGAGAAGGTGGAAGGCATCTAAGGGATAAATACATAAAGAAACTAAATGAAAAACAAAAGTATATAGTCGATATTTGTTCGTCTACAATAAAAAAGGTTTAAGTTTTCCATTTTAAGAAAAGCATAAAAATATTGACGATTTATTTGGAGAAAAATGCCGAATATGATAAAATCGCACTAAGTACTATGCCGCTGATTTTTTATTTAGCTGCATATAATATTAGGGGGGACGTCACTTGATAAAAACATTTAAAAAGATAAGTTACTCTTTGCTGCTATTGTCACTAATCACTGTCATTAGTGTTTTTTTAGCAGTTCCACAATTAAATGTGATTGCACATGCTGATTATATCTCTGACGGCGGAACAACCGTTCATACTTTATCCTATGGAGATTATCCGCAAACCTATGTTGGGGATTTGTTGAATGCAACTTTGGAAAGTGAATATAACGGCGGCAATTTGCAAGGCGGTATGTTTGCAACGGGCAATGGTTATACAACAAATTCAACACGAGCAGCCAATGTAACCGGCTATACCGGAGCTTATACTGCAATAACTAATCCCGAATATGAATATAACGGGCAGAAATATGTTAGAATTAAGAATATTGTGGATTGGCAGAATCCGGGGATTTCAAATCCACAAGCTGCCGGTGCATATCAATATAGTGACGGAACCCCTCAACCTGCAAACGGTGTTCCGCTTTGGTTTAAAGTTCAACCCATTGAATGGATAATATTAAACTGGGATAATTTGCCAACTTATATCAATCCGAATGGGGATGGCACTTCATCAACCTATCAACTTATGGCACAAAACGCTCTGATTTCAGGCATTCCGTTTAGCCAATCCGGTTCACTATGGGCAAATAGCACAATTAGAGGCTATCTTAACGGGACTTCTTTAAACGGCGGAAATTTTAGTATCCCATATGGCCAGGCAGGATATAATGGCAATTTTATTTATGAAGCGTTTACACAAAATGATTTTGATGCAGCATGCATACCTGCATTACCTATAAATAATTCAGATAACACAGGAAGCACCAAAAATACACCGGCTCAAACGCCGGGGAATGAAACAAATGACCAAGTTTATTTATTGAGCTGGTATGATGTAATAGGAACCGCAGGCGGAACAACCAATGTTGTGGCAAATCCTCCCATACAGATTTTAAAAGATGCAACAATCAATGCCGCAAAGACAACTGATTATTCAGTTTCTACTGATGGGCAATGGTTTGCAGGCAATTATACCAATGTGTATACACGTTCCGCATTAACTACATCGTCCATTGCGGGCTTAGCCGTAAACACCGGCACATCGGTTGTTGCACGTTCCGCTACATCCGGAGTTAATAATCTTCAGCGTTCTATTCGTCCGGCAATGTCACTGAGCGTTGGCTGCACAGAACCCAATCTTTCCCCCATTACATACAGCCCTACACAGACCCTAGCTGACATAGAACTACCCGAGGGCTGGGCATGGGATGAACCTCTAACAGTACCTACCGTAGATATCTCTTCCTATCCTGCTACCTACACCCCTCTCAGTGATAACTACTCTGTTGTTTCTAAGGACCTCACCCTCACAGTTAACCCGCTCTCCCTCACTAAGCCTACTCTCACCGGCTTATCTACCCTT
>Ga0123354_10001355_pt1 | contig 29404 bp, 24 predicted proteins | sample TergutLab28metaG_2_FD_97872 | JGI IMG/M metagenome (GOLD analysis project Ga0123354, IMG submission 97872) | Labiotermes labralis P4 segment gut microbial communities from Petit-Saut dam, French Guiana - Lab288 P4 | ecosystem: Host-associated > Arthropoda: Insects > Digestive system > Gut ... | reverse complement strand
CCACAGTTCGGAACTCAAGGTGGTTCAGTTCCAGATCCCTCAGGTGACCTTTTCCGATCACTCCCCGCTGGTTTGCGATTTCACCCTGTGAACAGGCGGGGTGGTATTTCTGGTGGCGGTGTTCTCTCTCAGGCGGCGGACGGCAAACCGATGACAGAGCCGTTTCTGCCGGTGACGCCATCGGCAAGGGCATGCGCCCGGCGGTAGGAAAAGAACTGCGGGTTACAGCGGGTGCACAGGCCGGCGGTGTCGATGTGGTGGGCAAGAACGCCGGCGTCCAGTAATTGCTTCCGGCTGATGGCCCAGAAGTCGAAATGGTGCGGCCTAACCTGAAAGGCATGCATCCAGGCGGGCAACTCTTGTCGGTAATGGATGAATTCGGCGCAACAGGGGCCCAGGGACGGACTGATGGCCGCCAGCAGGCCGGCTGGCTCCGCGCCGTACTCGATGCGCAGGCAATGGATGGTTTTGCCGATCAGATCAAGGACGCTGCCCCGCCAGCCGCAGTGGACCGCAGCAACCACCTTTGCCTCCGGAGCCTCAAGCAGCACGGCCTGGCAATCGGCTTGCTGAATCAGCACCCCAATGCCAGGCAGGGGTGAAATCAAGGCGTCGTAGCCCTCCGGCTCCGTATCGAGATGCGTCGGGTCGACCCGGAGGATGCGGTCGCCATGGACCTGACGAACCGAGACCAAGTGGCGTAATCCCAAGACATCACGCGCCCGCGCCCGGTTGTCGAGCACGCGCCGGGCTGCGTCGCCGACGCGATAGCCGAGATTGAGGGAGGCGAAAGGCGCCTGGCTGGCGCCGCCCGCACAGGTGAACATGCCGTGGGGGACTGTCAGCAGGCGGCTGATGTAATAGGCTGGAGATGACTGGTCGTTCTTGAGGAACTGCATCAACGTCTTGTATCTTTTTTGTTTCTTTTCAAAGCCATGGTTTGCTGCCATGATCCGAGAAGGAGGTGGTTTGTTTGTAACTTGAAGGCAACTTGGGCGGGATCATTCGGCGTATGCCAAGAGCAAATGGGTTGAGGAGATCTTTGGCTGGATGAAGGCGGTCGCCAGGCTGCGCAAAAAAAACCGAGCGGAGATGCCGCCCGGTTGCGCGAAGGGAGGCTTAGAGATAGGAAAAGGTGATCTTGTCTTTTTTGCGGTCGATGTGCACCTTGCCGCCCTTGGTCAGACTGCCGAACAGAATCTCCTCGGTGAGGGCATCGCCGATCTCCCTCATGATGAGCCGGTGCAATGGCCGGGCGCCAAAGGCTGGCTCGTAGCCTTCCTTGGCCAGCCAGGTTCGTGCGGCGGCGCTCAGGGTGATCGTCACTTTCTTGCCGGCCAACTGCTGCTGCAACTCCAACACTATTTTGTCGACCACCTTTTCGACCGTGGGCAGATCCAAGGCCGAAAAAGTGATGGTGGCATCCAGCCGGTTGCGGAACTCGGGCGAGAAGAGATTCTTGAGCACCTTTTGTTCCTTGCCCTTGGAATCGCCCAAAAAACCAATGGGCCTCTCGCTCATTTCCCGGGCGCCCGCGTTGGTGGTCATGATCAGGATGACATTGCGGAAATCGGCCCTGCGTCCGGCATTGTCGGTGAGGGTGGAATGGTCCATGACCTGCAGAAGAATGGAGAAGACATCCGGATGCGCCTTTTCGATTTCGTCAAGCAGCAGTACCGTGTACGGGTACTTGCGGATTGCATCGGTCAGCAAACCGCCCTGGTCAAAGCCGATGTAGCCGGGAGGAGCGCCGATCAACCGGGCAACGGCGTGCTTTTCCATGTATTCGCTCATGTCGAAGCGCTCGAAATGAACCGCCAGCGAGGCGGCCAGTTGTCGGGCCACTTCGGTTTTGCCGACTCCAGTGGGGCCGGCAAACAGGAAGGAGCCGGTCGGCGCCTGCGGGTTGCCCAAACCTGCCCGGGAGCGTTTGACTGCTTGCACTAGGGCCTTGATCGCCTCGTCCTGGCCGAAGATGACCGCTTTCAGCTTGTCCTCCAGGTTGAGGAGTTCGCCGGCGTCGTTGCTGGTCTTGCCGGTGACCGGCACCCGGGCGATCTTGGAGACGATCTGTTCGACATCCCGAACCCCGATCGTGCGCCCGGTCTTGCCGGTCAGACGGAAAAAGGCGCCGACCTCGTCGAGCACGTCAATGGCCTTGTCCGGTAAAAACCGGTCATTGATGTACCGGTGCGCCAGTTCCGCCGTTGCCTCAACGGCTGGCCGGCTGTAGCGGATCTGGTGATGCTCCTCGTAATGTGGTTGCAGGCCTCGCAGAATCTTGACGGTATCGTCCACTGACGGTTCGTCGATATCGATTTTCTGGAAACGGCGGGACAGGGCCCGGTCCTTCTCGATATGATTCTTGTACTCCTCGTAGGTCGTGGAGCCGATGCAACGGATGGTCCCGGCCTGGAGAGCGGGCTTGAGCAGGTTGGATGCATCCATTGAGCCGCCGCTGGTGGCGCCGGCGCCGATAATGGTGTGCATCTCATCAATGAAGAGAATGGCTTTTTCCTTCTTCTCGATGGCGCTGACCACTTCCTTCAACCGTTTCTCAAAATCGCCCCGATACTTGGTGCCGGCTACCAGGGTGCCGAGGTCGAGCATGTAGATTTCCGCATCCTGCAAGAGATCCGGCACCAGCTTCTTCGGATCCGGCTGCAACTCGCGCCGGGCGACGCTGTCTTCATGGATGCGCAAGGCCAAGCCCTCGGCCATGGCCGTTTTTCCGACCCCAGGCTCGCCAACCAGCAGGGGGTTGTTTTTCTTTCGTCGGCAGAGGACCTGCATCATGCGATACAACTCCCGGTCCCGGCCGATCAGCGGGTCGATGGCTCCTTCTGCGGCTTTTTTGGTAAAATTGACGGTGAATTCGTCCAGAGCATCGGCCGGCTTGGCATCCTGCTTCTTTTTGGAGGGTTGCTGCTGGCCGGGAGGCGCCTGCCGCAACGGTTCGTTCTGCAAGTATCCCGGCAGGCTGTGGGAAATGTACTCCACCACCTCCATGCGGCCAACGCCTTCGCTGCCGAGGAAATAGACCGCGTGCGAATCAGGCTCGGTGAAGATGGAAACCAGGACATCGCCGGTATCAACCTGCTTTTTGCCGCAACTCTGCACATGGCTGACCGCCCGTTGCAGCACCCGGTTGAAGGCCACGGTCTGCGCTGGCTCGCTGTCGGCACTCTTCATCACCGGCATACTGGATTCAAAGAAGCGCTCAAGACGTTCCTTGATGATGTTGTTGTTGCCCCCGCACTTGTCGATGATATGGCGGGCGAGGTCGTCATGCAGCAGCCCGTAGAGCATATGCTCCACGGTGACATACTCGTGCCGGTGATTTTTTGCTTCCTTGATCGCCTTGATCAGGGCAAGTTCCAACTCTTTGCTCAACATATCTTTTATCCTCGATCAAAAGGCATCTTCCGCCAAGGCCATGGGGAATGGATGCCTGGGCCCTACGGTGTTCAACTGTCTTGTTCCAGCGAGCAGCGAAGCGGGAACTGGTTCTTCTTGGCCATCCTGTGGACGATCTCCACCTTGGCCTCTCCGATTTCGCGCGTGTAAATTCCGGCGATGGCCACCCCTTGGTGATGCACGCTCAACATGATCCTGGTGGCTTCGTCGGTATTCTTGTGAAAGACCGTCTGCAGGATCATGACCACAAAATCCATGGTGGTGTAGTCGTCATTGTGCAGCAGCACTTTGAAGAGGGGAGGCTCCTGCAGAGCTTCACGATCGGTGGTCTCGGTTTTTTCCTGGATGAACGAATCTTCCTTCGCCATGCTTCTTCGCCGTCTGAACTGGGGGAGATAGAGCGCTCCCCGGCTGTGCCGCAGGCGTGACCGCCGCCTGAACCCTAAGGCAACGGACCATCGCCGCAACCGTCCGGGGCAACGACAATCTTTATTCGTATTGTAATGCCCGCATTTGTTTTTGCAAGATTAGCCGGCGGACTCGCTTCTCTTTTGCGGCACGCGGGAAAGCAGCGCCATGATCAGGTGCTGGAGGATGATTTCCGGGGTATGGGGCGAACCCTTGAGCCGCAGTTCGGCCGTAAGCAGGTGATGCAACCAGGCGGCAAGCACTGGCAGGGAAAAACCAGATGCGGTTTTGCATTGCATGTAGAGCGCAAAGGGATGCCCGCCAAGCTCTTTCTTCCACTGGGTCCGTTCCTTGAGGCGGGGCAGGCAGGTCTGCTGAAAGGCGGCGGCGGACATGGCGGGTTGGAACTCTGTCTCCGGTTGCTCGATCAACGACCGCAGCAGCAGTAGGCCACGGACAAAGTTGCGCAAAGTGGCCACCACCGCCAGGGGGTGGATGCCGTTTTCCTGTAACCGGTCGGCAATGGCCAGTGATTGCTCCAGATCCCGTCGGGCCAGGGCGGAGGTCAGCTCGAACAAAGCCTCCTGCCGGGTCCGGCCGACCAGAAGATCAAGATCGTCGCGGGTGACCTGGCCGCGGTCGCCGATATAGGTGGTCACCTTGCGCAGTTCCATGATCACGGCCACCGGATGAAACCCGACCCGGTCAATCAACAGGTCGACCAACGCGGGCGCCATGGTCTTGCCTTCTGCCGCTAATGTCTGGCGGATCAGATCCTGGAGCACAGCCTTCTGCTCCTTCTGTGCCTTGCCGCTGGAACCCGTTTCGACGCTGAGATCAATCACGATCTGCTCGTCCTTGAGCAGTTTGAACAATTTTTTCCGTTTGTCGACTTCTTCGGCCATGAGGATGAGGATGTTGTTCGCCGGAATGCCGGCGGCCAGCACCGCGGCCAGCATGTCGCCCGAATCGGCGCTCGCGGTTGCCGCAGGGCTGTCCGCGCCGCTCCCGGCCAAATAGGCGCGGGTCCATCTCAAATCGCCATCGGGCCGGGCGAAGCCGAAGCATTGCTGCCATTCAGCGGCGGGAAGAGAGGCGGGATCGCTGTCAAGCGCCATCGGGTCGAGCCCACCGCTGGTCAGGAAGGCTCGAAGGGCGCGCTGCGCCTGCTCTGATTTGGCCTCGGCATGGGCCTTGACGACCCGGTCCCAGATGGATTTCGCCATCTGGCGGGAATTAAAGAGCCGGGTATCGGTCACCCGGTAGATCTGGCGGCCCGGCAGCAGCGTGAAACTCCGGAGTTTTACCAAAGTGGTCCCGATCTCTTCCTGATCACCGTCGATAGGGTGGACGGTCCCGCCGGTTTCGCGCAACAGGGCCTGCTCCAACTGCTCCATCGCCGCCCGGCAGAGGTACCGTTCGCCAAACAGCAAAAACACCCGCGAAGGATGGGCGGCAAGCCCGGCCAGCAGTTCGGGCAGGTTGTCGCGGGTGTAGAGGGCCATGTTCGTCTCAATTCCGGGATCGTTCGAACCGGTTGCGGCTGGCGGGGCCCGGCGCCTGTTGGGTCTCGTCCAGGATTTTATGTAAAATGGCGGTCAGGGAACCGGGCAGCAGATAATCCTGGCCCCTGTCTCCCTGGAAGATGGAAGCTGTTTGCTGGGCCACATTTTTCCAGGTGATGGTGGGAGGGTTGGAGGCGATGATCTCGAAAAACATTTTGTTGTACGGATCGTTGATCATTGCAAGGCCGGTGCCGATAGTGGCGAGAATGTCCACCGAACCAGCGAACAGCCGGGTCAGGTTGGTGTACACCTTGACCCCGCCGCAGGAACCAAGACTGAGAAACCGCTGTTTGCGGCGCAGATCAGCCTCGCTCACCTGCCCCTCCTCAATCAGTTTGCTCAACGGATCGATGATCTGCTCCGATCGCCAGTAGCTGTGGCCGCGCTGGGCCAGCATCTCGTCCCCGGACTGGATGAAACGTCGCAGCATCTCCATTTGGTTCTCCATGTCGGAGTAGACGAACTGGGTGTGGGTGATGCGCACGTCGCCGACCTGCTTGACGAAGGCCACTGCGAAGTGGCGGTCGCGCATGGCCGCAAACAACCTGGACAGCCCAGCGCCGGTCATCTGCTGGATTTCCTGCTGCAGGGCCGGGGTGAGCGAGGACACGGTGTACTGCTGCGAGGGAATGAGCCTGTAGCCGCTGTTGAGCAGCAGGTTGGCGTTGGAGATGAAGGACTGCCGGCCGTCGTCGTCAGGATGGAACATGGAGACCGAGCCGAGTTGGCCATCCCGTTTCCATTCGGCAAAGGGAGTGATTTGGTAGCGATCGAGATTGACCGCGCCGTGGCGGACGATCAAGCGGCTGATGAGTGTGCGGTCTGTCGGGCCGAGCAGTTCCGGATAGGTTTGCAGGTAGTACTGCAAAACCACTGTCAGCAGCTTGGCGGAGGTGGAGTTTTCAACTTCGGCTTGTTGGGACATCAGGGTGATCAGATGGGTGCGGGCCTCCGGCGTGAGCACCTTGAGAAGATGGCTCAAGGTCGCGGAGAAGAGCAGGATCGAATCCTCGTTCCTGAATGCCGAGGCGGCGACCAGGCTGATGATGTCCTTCTGTTTGCCGGCATCGGCAGGGAAAAAGACGGTCAGCTTGCCCTTTTGGGCGCAGCTGGAGATGAAGTCCGAAACCAGGCGGTTGCCCGGATCGATCGATTTGATGAAGGCGAGCAGATCTCCCTGGTTTCGGCTGGCGATGCGTGCCTGGAGCACCGGCACCATAATGTCGCGGAAGGAGGAATCGTACAGTTCGCTGCCCTGCGCCATGACGGCATAGGCGTTCGCAACGGTCAGGTCGCGGGCGGTCTGCACGCGGGCGGCCGAGGTGGCTTGTTTGAGTATGGAGATTGCCTGGGCCTTGCCCGCGCCGGCAAAACCGCTGTAGCGCTCGCGGACCGACGGCAACAGTTCATTGAACTTGGCCTGCAACTGCTGCATCGAATAGCTGTTGAGCGTGGCGTCGGATATTTCATAGCCATGGGCGTCGGTCACGGCGTGGAGGTTGTTGATTTTCCAGACGATCTCCTCGCCGCCATCGTACAGCGCCTCAAGCAGCACGGTTTTCTGTCGGCTGTCGAGCTTGTCGTACTGGGCCTCCTGGATGTTGGCCGGCAAGGCGAAGTAACCGACCAGCCAGTTCCACGCATCCCGCTGGGTCAGCGATTTGTTGGTGAACAGACAACGGGCGTTCCAGGCATCGTCCTGATGGAGTTTCTGGAGCAAGCCCAGGCCATCAATCATGGTTTCAGGGTCCATGCCCGGCACCCTGGCAAAAACCTCCGCTGCCCTGGCCTGATTGATCCTCAGCTGCGTGAGGGCGGGCATGCCCTTCTGCGCCAGGTCGACCCGCATACCCTTGATGGAGAAATAGGCCTGGGCCGCCCGGTTGTTGTAGTCATCCATGTTGTTGAGCAGGGAAATCACGGGCATGGCCCTGGCGGCGGTCACACCCTGCATGCCGAGGTAGGCACGGAACGCGCGGCTTGCCTCGAATCCCATCTCCTTGATGGTGGCGAGGCTGTTCATGCCCAGCGTGACGTCGACCGTGTCCAGGCTGGCGAAGGCCTCGAACGTCTGCACCTGTTCGAAGGTGAAGCGCTCGCGGCTGAGGATGTCGATGGCCGATTTGGCGGCTTCGAAGGTGACGCCCGACAAGCCGCAAATCTTGCGGAAGATGCGCTGGGCATTATAGTTCATCCTCGGGATGGCGCTCCTGCCGTATTCGATTTGCTGGCTGGTCAACCCGTGGATTTTCTGGTAGATCGCCATGGTTTGGTCGGCACTGGTCAGGTTGAGCTGGGCGTTGGCCTGGCGGGATGCCGGACCGGCTCCGCGGGCGGGGGCGGCCGGGTTGACGGCAAGCAAGGCGAGGGCGACCAGCAGCGGCAGGAGGCGGGAAGTCATGTAAGCGTGCATAGTGTGGTTTGTGGGTTGGTGGATTTTGTCAGGTTGCAACGAGTGCTGCCTTTTCTGGCGTCCTGCTGCTGGCAATGGCGCTGTGGGGCGGTTCGTTTGTGGCGTTGAAATACAGTGTTCAACAGATGCATCCCCCATGTTCAAGGGGTGTCATGGGGTGCGCGGCTGGCTATACTATTCCAATGAAACGGTTAAGTAAAGAATTCCATCCTTTTTTCTCACCAAATTGCAGGCGGTTGAAGGAGGCCTGGTGTTTACCGGGATTCTGTTGAGCCAGAAGTTCAGGGGATGGATCACGAGAGGAAAAACGCCATGAACAAAACCTTGATCCTGATGGGCATCGGCTGCATCATTATCGGTGTGCTCTGGCCCTGGCTGCGCACCCTGCCCATTGGCCGGCTGCCCGGCGACATCCTCATCGTCCGGGACAGCACCCGTTTTTTCTTTCCCCTCGCCACCTGCATCGTGGTCAGCCTGGTGCTGACCATCTTGTTGTGGCTGTTGCGGAAATGACCCTGAGGTCGGGCGCCGTTGCTGTCGGATCCTCCGCCGCCGAGGACAGGCACGGGCATGGGGGCGGCGAAGAGCCGGTCAGCGGCGGATGGTGTCGGCGTTGTCGCGCCATCCACTTTTTGCCCTTGGAACACGCCCGGGCGGAATCCATTGCCCTGATGTCGCTCTTGCGAGTCCATCGGCGGATTGATTGGCATCTGCCGCCGGCCATGGCCGATCCGCGCTGCTCGACCGAACCTCTGTTTGGCGAGGCCAACGGCAAGATGTTCGGGGTGCTGTGCTGCCGGGATGACGAGGGGAGGCCTGTGGTGTTGCGGGCCTTTTCCGGCCAGTTCAACGGTTTGTGGCATGTGGACGGCTGGGTGGAACCCCTGGTCGATGTGGCCGACCTGAACGAGTTGACCAGGGAGCCGGAGCGGGTCATCAAGAACCTGGGCGCAAAGATGGCTCAGCTACCCAGGGAGTCGGACGGCTATCGACGGCTGCGGCAGGAGAGAAGGGCGCACTCACGGCAACTGATGCGCGCGGTCCACGATCTCTACCGGCTGAGCAATTTTCGCGGCGAAACCCTGCCGCTGGTCGAAGCCTTTCTCGGTCCGGGAGCGCCGCCATCAGGCACCGGCGATTGTTGCGGGCCGAAATTGCTTGCGCATGCGGTGCGCCACGGACTTTGGCCCGAAGGCATGGCCGAGTTCTACTGGGGCGCGGGCAACGCCTCGGGCGCCAAAACCCACGGTCGCCTGTATCCGGCCTGTGCTGCCAAATGCGGCAAGATCCTGGGGTTCCAGTTGTGCGGTTTGTGATGAGCGGACAAGCGGGCTTACGCCTTTGCTATCAGGATGCGGAAATTGTGGTGGTCGACAAGCCAGGCGGCTTGCTGGCGGTGCCCGGTCGTGGGCAGGACAAGTTGGATTCGGTGGTCAGCCGAATCCGGGCGCTGCTCCCGGAGTGCATCGAACAACCGGCGGCGCATCGCCTTGACATGGACACCTCAGGCCTGATGGTGCTGGGACTGACCAGGGGCGCGCATGCACACCTGTCCCGCCAGTTCGCGGAGAGGCGGGTGGAGAAAGGGTATCTCGCCCTGCTCGAAGGGACAGTGGTTGGCTGCAATGGAGAAATCGCCCTGCGCTTCCGGCTCGATCCGGAAAACCGACCCTACCAGGTGTATGATCCGATCCAGGGCAAGGAGGGGATCAGCCGGTGGAGAAAACTGGAGCTGCGGGACGGCCAAACCCTGGTGGCATTCACGCCCCTGACCGGACGGACGCATCAACTCAGGCTTCATGCCAGTCACCCCTTGGGTCTGGGATGCCCGATTGTCGGCGACCGGCTCTATGGCAGGGGTCGGCCCGGCGAGCAACTTCTCCTCCATTCCGCTCTGCTGCGGTTTGCGCATCCGACGACCGGTCAATGGTTGAGCCTTTTCTCTCTTCCCGATTTCGCGGGTGCCGGGCTGCCCTTTTGGGATGCTGGCTGATGTGCCGGAGGACATCGGTTTTCCAGGCCGGTCAGGCGCAGGACCATGCCGGGCAGCAACAGATCGGGGGCGGTGATTCGATCCCGGTTGAGCTGGTAGATCTGCTGCCACGCCGTATCGTTGCAGAGTTCGTTCCTCGCGATTGAGCTGAGGGAATCAGCTCGCCGCACAGTATAGAAGAGTTTGGCCGCCTGATTGCCGGTTGGCGCGGCTGCTGGAGCCTGGCTCACCGCCAGGGCCGGGGGTTCAGGTTCGGGCGCGAGGAGGGGATGCGGGACATCAGGTGCGGAAGAAGGCGGTTCTTGGGGCGGCGGCAAGGGATCGTGGGCTGGCGTCCTGTCCGGCGCGGGTGGCGGCGGGTGTGATTCGGCTTGCTTCGCAGCGACCACAGGCGGCTGACTCTCGACCGGAACCATCGGCCTGTCCGGCATGGGCGGAGTCGACGGCGTGGGTGGAGTTGAGGGTGCTACGGTGACGGGCGGCGTGAAGGCGGGGGACGGCACGACAATGGGGGCCGGCGTTGCCTTGATCCGCTTTTTTTCCGGAGCAGGCTGAGGCGCCCAAAGCATGGTCACGGCCAGCAGCAGGGCTGCGGTCACCACGCCTGTTCCCAGGACCGCCCAGATTATCCGGGACTTTTTGGGGGCGGCCATGCCTGCTCCTGCGGGCCGGGAGTGCCGCAGCCGCTCGCTCCTGCGCTGCACCGCGCGGGTGAGCTGCACGACTTCGTCCATGCGGCTGAGGTGCTCCGCGATGCCGGGAAAATCGGCGGCAACGGGCAGTACCGATTCGTACAGCGCCTTGGCCTCGTTGATCTTGCCCTCGCGCTCCAATGCTGCGGCCTGGGTCACCAGGGCTTTCGCCCGGGCCAATCGCCGCTCGATTTCCACGGAGTATTTGCGCAATACCTCGCTGTTTTGGGAAGGTTCCTTCGGGATGAGCAGGGCCTTTGCCTCCACAATCCGGCCTGCCGCAAGCAAATTCTCGACGGTTGTGACGGTGGTGTTGTTCATGCGGTTCCCCTCGCGTAAAGTGGTCGAGCAAAGAACGTAGCTGGCGACGCCTCCATTTGTCAAGGCAGCGAATAAACGAAAAAAAAGGGGCACTCGTAAGAGCGCCCCTCTCTAGTTGGTCGTCAATCGACGAGTCAACTCTTACTTGATGTGATCGGTCACAGCGGCTCTTTCACTTTGCAACTCGGCTTCGGTTTTCTTGATCATCTCGCGGCTGAAGTCGCTGATTTCCAGGCCGGGGACGATCTTCCAGTCGCCGTTCTCGCAAACGATCGGGAAGGCGAACATCAGATCCTCATCCACTCCGTAGGGGTTGCCCTTGCTGTAAACGCCCATGCTGACCCACTGGCCGTTGCTGCCCATGGCCCAATTTCTCATGTGGTCGACTGCTGCCGAAGCGGCGGACGCGGCGGACGATGCACCGCGCGCCTTGATGATGGCGGCGCCGCGCTGCTGCACGGTCGGGATGAAGTCGTTCTTGTTCCATTCGTCGCTGACCAGTGATTTGACTGGCTTGCCGTCAGCGGTTGCATAGCTGATGTCCGGATACTGGGTGGAGGAATGGTTACCCCAGACAACGACCTTCTCCACCTTGGTGGAATGTGTGCCGGTTTTCTCGGCGATTTGAGACATGGCCCGGTTGTGGTCCAGACGCATCATGGCGGTCACGTTGCGCGGATTGAGATTAGGGGCGTTCTTCATGCAGATCAGGGCGTTGGTGTTGGCCGGATTGCCGACCACCAGGATTCTGACGTTGGGCTTGGCGTTATTGCTCAGGGCTTTGCCCTGGACGGTGAAGATGGCGCCGTTGGCGTTGAGCAGGTCGGAGCGCTCCATGCCCGGACCGCGAGGACGGGAACCGACCAGCAGGGCGAAATCAACGTCTTTGAAAGCAACATTGGGATCGTCGGTGGCGATAACGCCGGCAACCAGCGGGAAGGCGCAGTCGTTGAGTTCCATCAGCACACCCTGCAGGGCGCCCATGGCCGGTGGGATCTCCAGGAGCTGGAGGATGACGGGCTGATCCGGACCGAGCATGCTGCCGCTGGCGATACGGAAGATAAGAGAATAGCTGATCTGGCCGGCAGCTCCGGTTACTGCTACGCGTACGGGTGCTTTCATTTGTTTCTCCTTGTGGTTGAATCGAACAAATTAGTAGACCAAAAAAAATTGACAATCTACCGTGACGTTACTCTTCGTGTCCTGGGTGCAGGATATCGATCAAGAAGTGGCGTAACTGATGCAGCAAGGTCTGATGCAGGAGATGAAGAACAGGAACATGCTGGAAATGGTCTGGAAAGACCAAACAGGAAGCAGGATGCCTCCGCAGGGCCGTTTCCGGGAGGTGAAAGAACTGCACAGAATTCTTGAACGCTCCGGCCAAAAAAGACAAATCCTCTCTCAAATCCGCCGATATTGATACAAGTCAACGGGTAAAAAGTCAAGCGCTCTTTGCGGCTGGGCGCGCCTGGGGCGCATGCCGATATTTTTCAGGAAATACGAGAGTAACGGTCGGCGATCACCACCATCAGGGTTTCGTAGGTGAACCCCCATATAAACCCTTCCGTTGCCGGGATGCAGGGGTACAATATTTCGGGGCAGCGAGGGCTCATCGGCCGCTCGATGACGTTGCCCGCATTACCGATATAGTCCAGGCCAAGCCATTCGTGGCGGCTGATTTCCGCCTTCTGCAGCCGGATGGACGGGTGGTCGGGCAGCTCGAACAGATAGGGGGTGACCGGAACCGGTAGGTTGAGATAATTCCCGGCCTGGCGGACCGGATACTGTTTGACCAGGTTGCGGATGGAGAGCAGAATGCCGCACTCTTCGTAGGTTTCACGGATGCAGGTGTCCAGCAGGGAGGAATCGTCGTCGTTGCGCCGCCCTCCGGGAAAGGCGTAGTGGCCCGACCATGGGTCGTCCGGATTGGCTTTGCGCTTGAGCAATAGTACTTCGGGGACCGGCCCTTGGGCGATGATGGTGGCCACGGCTGCTTCGGTGTGGAATGCTGGTTTCATGTTCTGCTTTATAACAAATTTTCCATCGTGCCGCCAACAGCCGATTGGGTGGAACCGCTGCACGACGCCCCGGGATGACGCCTGCCGCCCATGTTGCAGATCACCGCCGGAAGCGTCAACAGCCCACTGATCTTTCCTTCGCCTTGCGCCAGGTTCTCTTTTCCGGGAGCACACCACACGTTTGCATCAGCAATGTCCGGTTAAGTTTTTGCATGTATGATATTGTCGGGCATTGGCAATCCTTGCATGACGGCAGATGGCCAAAAGGATGGTGGTGATCAAGCCGGCAAGCATCTGGATCATGAGGCCATGGCGGCTTGAGATGAGATGATAGACCTTGAGACGCCGCTTCCACCAGGCAAAAAAACTTTTTCATCACCAGCGCAGCATGTAGATGCGCGCAATCTGTTCGGCGCCAAGATCATAGCGGCTGGCGGCAATCCAGCAGGATGCGCCCTTGAGCTTATACCCGGCGAGCCGCAGCGGGGTTCGGGTTTGATTGACTCCTTTCCGGCCCAGCAGGACCTTGGCGTCAGAAAAAACAATACTCCCAGGGGCCACGGGATAGGACTCGATGCAGGTTGTGATGCTGTTCTCCTTGATCCGGGCGACGAAGTGCTTGCCTGCGGCCTGGATCTGGCCGGAATCGCTGTAATCCTGGCATCCCCGGTCACAAACCGAGGTTTGCCCGGGAGCAAGGATCTGGCCTGCAAAGGGACGTTCTCCTTCTTTACCGCTGATGAGATAAGTCGATATGGGGCTTGGCCCTCTTGACCCCTTTACGATACTCAGCCCAATCCATGGAGAGGGCAACATCGATCAGCGATCCGTCGACCGCCGTCAGTCGGCCCAACTCGGGATGTTGATCGGGCAGTATTTTTGGCAGCCTGTTGCTTCAAGGCTTCGAAGACCCGGAGGAATTGCTCGAGACCGCGTTCGTTCATGGCCTCGGCATACACAATTTACCAAAGGCTTCGTGCAACAAATTGTGTATGAACTATTTACGTTTGCCTAAATATTTGCGCAGTTTCTCTAACACTTTGTCAAAATCAATCGGCTTGCCAAGATGGTCGTCCATACCCGCCGCGAAACATGCGTCTACATCACTCTTAAAGACATTCGCGGTCATCGCAATGATCGGCAGCCTCCCACGACGGCTCTCGGGCAGGGCGCGTATGCGGCGCGATGCTTCTTGCCCGTCCATAACCGGCATTTGCATGTCCATGAACACAATGTCGTATCTTTCAGGTGAGGCTTCAATCATCATCACCGCCTCTTTGCCGTTTACGGCACAGTCAATTTCCAGCCCTGTGTCTTCTAATAAAGCCAATAGGATTTCACGGTTAATCTCAACATCTTCGACAACCAACAGTTTCTTCCCCCCGAATTCGCCTACGCCGTCAGCGTTGTCGGCATTTATGCCGTCACTCATTCCCTCGGTTTCTGTTGGGCTTTTATCGCCACGTTTTGCTTTCATAGTGAAAATAAACCGTGCGCCTTTGCCAATCTCCGATTCGATCCATATCTTGCCGCCCATATGCTCAACGATGCTTTTAGAGATAACAAGCCCAAGCCCCGTGCCTCCATATTGTCGGCTTATCCCGCTTTCAGCTTGTTCAAACGGCGAGAACAGCTTTTCTTGCTGTTCCTGTGATATACCTATCCCGCTATCGGCAACTTCGATCCGCAGTTCACACTCGCCTTCTGTTTCATTGATTAAAGCAGCGGCAAGCCGGATTTCGCCTCCTTCATGCGTGAACTTTACTGCGTTGGACAACAGGTTCGTGATGACCTGCGCCAAATGGTGGCTGTCCCCTACAAGGAAACGTGGTATAGCGCTGTCCACATTTTTAGTTAGGCGCAGTTGTTTTTCATCCACGCGGAACTGAATAAACGTCAGCGCATTTTGCAGCATATGTTCAAAATCAAATTCAATGTGCATCAGTTCCAGCTTGTTCGCCTCAATCTTCGCCATGTCAAGCACATCATTTATGATGCCGAGCAGGTGGGCCGATGCGTCCTCGATTTTATGCAGCGCGTTATCCTTGCGTTCTATATCGTTCGCTTTTTTTCCGATAAAAGCCATGCCGATAATCGCGTTCATCGGTGTCCGCATTTCATGGCTCATGTTGGATAAAAAGTCGCCCTTCGCCTTGCTTGCCACTGTCGCGCGTTCAAGCGCGTCGGTGAGCTGTTCATTCATGTTGCTGAGCTGGATAGACTGCTCATGGCGGGTAATTGAGTTTACCAGCATTAACCCGGCTGATCTCAGCATATTTACCTCGTCGTCCGTAAAAACACGTTCCCGCCTGCAATCGTCTATGCAGGCAAGTCCCCAGAACTCACCGCGCGAATACAATGGGAGCGTGAGAGTGGATTTTAATCCGATGGATTCCATAGCTTCCCGGTCTTCCGGTTGCAATTCCGAGACAGGCCCGTTGATAATACCGTTACGCTGGAATATCTCCTTCCATGCGGCGCTGTATTTCAGCCTTGTCCCAATCGGGATAAGAATATTATCAGATTCCTCATTTGAAGCCCAATCATGTCTGAGTGTGTAGCTGAGGGCGTCATCAACCATTTCATTCTGCCAAATTTGTATGCGGTCTACGTTTGTGTAGCGCCCTATCAAACTCATGCACTCTATCAGTGATTCCTCAAAATTATCTTCATTCACCGGCGCCAGTAGTGCTGACGCGACTTTGTTTGTGATTTCAATAAGATCGCTGTGATGCGTGTTTTTTTTCTCCATCTTTTTTTGTTCGCGCATGAGCAACAGCCCCACAATGGAGATTATCAGGCTTACGAATATAGTCACAATAAAGTCTTGAACCCTTATCCTCTCAATGCCAGCAACTATTTGGTCAATATCCTCATAATAATTTCCAGTGGTGACATACCATCCATAAGGTTCATATTTTAATGTGTAACCTCTTTTTAGATGCGAGCCTCCTTCATCTCCCATTTTACCGAAATAAAATTCGGAATAGCCGCCGCCTTCATTCCCTTTCGCGATAAAATTCCGAATCAGGTATGTACCTTCCTTATCTTGCAAGTCCCATCGCATAGTGCCTTCGTTTGCGGGATTATAATGGGCTACGCAAAATCCTTTGGCTGTATCAGCAAAAAAGTAACCGTCGCCTTTCTTGTCGGGTGCACTGTTGTATCGCGCATCACGCACCATTTTTTTTGCTGTTTCCATGGCGGTTTCTTCTGAAATATATCCGTCTAAAAACATTTTGCGGTTCACTTCTAGTGAACTGACAAGTGTTTCAACTGCGATTCTTATGTTGCCGTCAAAACCATCCCTGACATGCTTTATCTCCTGTGTCAAAGCCCTGTTCAAACTGAAAAGTGACAGCGACGAAAGTATGGCGACAAAAACTATTATCAGACCTCCAATTGGAAACCGCATTTTTCGGAGGCGGGTCAGCTCTAATTCCTGCATGGAGTTGTCATTTGGTTTTCCCATAATCACGCCTCATATTTTTGAATAGCCTTGGGTAAACCCACGGTTTTGCCGGGGGGCTCCCAAAGTTTGACGAATCCGGCAGAATAAGTAAGCCTCCAATTCGTGGACCGCTTAAAGTCACGAAAAAAAGGAGTATTTATTAACGACATGCAATGTTTAAGCCGCAGCAAATGGGAATGCAAGAACCATGTGGTGTGGATTCTGAACTGCCTCTCTGGGACATTTAGTATCAACAGTTGACGCCGATGAAGAGGTTGTGCGGGCGTATATCCTCGATCAAGAAAAAGAAGGCCAGCGTATCGATCAACTGACCCTTTTCAAATAGTCGACTATCGAATGGTGGTCAGTGGATCTGTTGAATAGACCGCTTTGAGCGGTTCATAACCTGAATCCGTGCCCCCTTCTGTCGGGCCTGCTCTGTTGGGGGTCTGCAGAGGGCGATTGTCAGCCTGAGAGGCTGATGCTGTCGCTTATTAACCGAACGCCACGGTCTCCTTGGCGCCTTGTTCTTTGAAAAAACCGAACTTGGGCAAAACGAAGACGCGGTTATCCCGTGGAGCTTCAGGTTGCCTGCGCATTTCGCTTATCCGGCCGGCATCAGCCGGCCATACACTACGCTAAACGCGGTGAAGGCAGGGCAATGCCTGCTGAAGCGCAGCCTCAATCGCCGGCCAGTTACGATCAGCCGTCCAGCCAGATGCATCAACTCCTGGATCACGGTTTTAATCCGTCTGCGCTTGGCTGAATGCCGCACCGGCCCAAAGGGAGCGATCAGGCCCGTTTGCTCAATAAAGCGGAGGATGTTGAAGGCAAAGGCGCTCAAAGCCGACAGGTTAATATTGTAGTAATGTTTTGACAAAAATATCAATATGTTAATTGAAAAAACAACGATTTTTCACTGATGATTTCTCACGGATTAAGGTCTTTTTTGTGCTCCGAATGGTTGTCGCGCCGCAATCATTACGGTGAACGATTGACGGAACGCCCTGCATTCCTTATCACTATTCCCAGGCAACCGTTCGCTGCCGCAGGCATCCCGCCGGCGTTTCTTGAAAAGGAGGTGTTCCATGATCATCGACGATTGGATTGGATTCATGCCATTGCCGGCACGTTCATTTTACTCTCCCTGGCCCTGGGAGGCGACAGCCCCGCCAATCCTCTGTTCGTCAGCCGCTACTGGTTGCTGCTGACCGCCTTCGTCGGCGCCAATCTCCTCCAATTCGGCTTCAGCAAATCTGTCCGCTGGGGCTGATCTTAAAAAAAACTGGGAATCCCGGAAAAGAGAACCCAGAAAACCTGAGGGACAGACGCGGAGTTTTTCAGCCGCGCCCGGCTCGGGAACGGTCGCGCCGCAGCCGGGGGAGACAGCAAAGGGCAACCAGCGCCAGGCCGGCGATCAGGTAGAGGGGAAAAAAACCCATCGCGGACTTAAACGCCTGGTCGGCAATGAGATACGGCGACCAAAGGGGATGCAGGCCGGTCTGGTCATGGCGCAACAGTTGGATCACCCCGGCATAGGCCAGGCCGATGCAGCCGTAGGCCACGTTGAACACCAGCCCCTTGAAACTCAGCACCGTGGCACGTTGGGACGAATCGGTGAGCGTATTCAGATAATGGCTGGTGAAATAGCTGGTCATGGTCAGGCCGATGAAGACCAGCATCACCGGCAGGACCCCGAAATAGGGGATAAAAAGCGGCAACAGCAGCAAGGAAGTCAGCGAGAGGAAGCCGACCGCCAGCACATTGCCGCCGGGCGGCAGGCGCTCCGCCATGATCCGGGCCAGCCGGGGAACAAACAAACCAAGCACCGCGGCCGCCGAACCCAGCAGGCCGAAGCTGGCCTCGGGCAGGCCGATCAGCCGGTAGTATTCGCTGGTCAGGGTCGCAAGCATCCGCAGGGTATGGTCGAAGACCATGGCAAAGAGGATGACGGCTAGGACCATGGGGGTGGCCAGAATCCATTTGCCGGCCCTGAAAATCAGGCCCATCCCGGTCCACAGGGTCGTTGTCGCGGCTTGGAATTGTCCCGCCGCCTGGGGCTCCCGCATCCGCCAGGTGACCGCCAGCGCCAGCAGGCCGAACAGCAGGGTCAGATAGACCGGAAACCGCATGGTGTCCTGGAGGGTAAGAGCCGCACCGGGGATCATCCAGCCGATCATCCGGTTGACCGCTTCGGGATCGTAAACCAAAGCCCCGATGGTCATGGCGAAGATATAGCCGACACTCTGGGCGCGCATCTGCATCTCCAGCACCTTGGGCCAGGCGGCGGCCTGGCCGTGCGCGACCAGGGTGTCGTAGGCCAGCGCTTCGTCGGCGCCGCTGGCCATGGCCTCGGCCAGACCGCTCAGCACCCGGTTGCCGAGAAAGGCCCAGAAAACGAGTCGGGGATTGCCCAGCGGCACAAAGGCGATGAGCGCCATTTCGGCAATCATCAGCAGGGAGGTGGCGATCAGCAGCAAGCGCCTGCCCAACAGATCGGCCAAGGCGCCGGAAGGGACCTCCGCCAGCACGATGGTCACCGCCCAGACGGAGTTGAGCACCGCAAACTGCGAAAGGCTCAGTCCATAATCGAGAAAAAGGACGGTAAAAACGGGGTAGTAAAATCTGGCATTGAAAAGAACGCGAAAAGCGATGAACAGGCGGATGTTGGGTATCGCGTAGAGAAAGGAGGCGGATTCCGCCGGTTCTGTTGCCCTTGTCGCCAACGAACGCACCTCGTTTCCCTTGTTTTTTCGCCACCTTGGCCCGCAACCGGGCCAAGAGTGGCGGCCCGCAACCCAAAAAAACAACCCCGGCCGTTTGCGTCCACTGATAGGACGAAATGGACGAGGTTGCGGTAACCAAAGGGTGCCGCCCGGTGGTGGCTGGCGCCGGTTACGATGTCCTTGCGGATGGGGCGGTCACATCCGGCGATACAGCTCCAGCACCCGCTCCTTGGTCATGACCTGCTGCCAGTCCTTGCCAAGGCAGTTCTCCCAGAGAGGCGCGAGCCCCAAGGCCACATTGGCCATGGTGTCCATGGCCGCCTCGTCGAGCTCGGCGGTCAGATTGCGCGGCAGACGGATGTCGTGCTTCTCCATCATCCGGCGGAATTCCTTGACCCCTTCCGGATACACCTCATCCAGATAATCAAAGGTGATGCAGCAACCGATGCCGTGGTGGGTGCCGAGCACGAAGGACAACCCGTAGGACAGGGCGTGGCAGGCGCCGACCTGGGAATAGGCGATGGACATGCCGCCGAAGTAGGAGGCCATCATCAGCTTGTCGTCCTTGCCGGGATGGTCTTCGAGGAACACCTGACGGCACAGTTCGAGCGATTTTTCACCGTAGGCGCGGCTGAATTCGTTGAGGTAGGTGCCATTGAGGGATTCGACATCGTGGATGTAGCAGTCCATGCCGGTGTAGAACCACTGATCTTTGGGCACGCCGACCAGCAGTTCGGGGTCGAGCACGATCTGGTCGAAGAGGGTGAAGTCCGAATTGATGCCCAGTTTCTTAACCGGGCCGGTGAGAACGGTGGTGCGGGAAATCTCGGCCCCGGTGCCGGCCAGGGTTGGTACGGCCGCGTGGTACACAGCCGGATTCTTGATCAGATCCCAGCCCTGATAATCGGCTGTCGACCCGGGGTTGTTGAGCATCAGCGACACCGCCTTTGCGATGTCCATGGTGGCGCCGCCGCCGATGCCGATGATGCCGTCCGGCTTGCGCGGCCCATAGGCCCGGATCTGAGCGACCAGCTGGTCGATGTAGCCGGTCTTGGGTTCGTCATCGACGTTGACCGGCAGCAGCATGTCGCCCTTTTCCATAGGCAGGCGGCCTTCGAGCGTCCGCCCCTTGAACACGTCGTCGAGGACGAACACCATGTAGGCATCAGGCGCCGTCCGCCTGGGCTTGAGGATATCGCCCAACTGGTTGAAGCAGCCTCGACCGAAAACAATCTGGGGGACTATTTTGAAATTTCTGTACATCGGATATGGTACCTGGTGAAGGGACACGGATTGGCCGGCACGATCGAGCGCCAATGGACACGGCGGCCATGCCGGAGGTGGCGACAAGGATACCTCCCATTTGTACCAGATGGCGGCCTAAAACTCAAGAATGATGTCGGCTTCCAGCAGGAGCGCCCACCCCTGCCTGAAGCCTGCTCTGGGGCGAATCATGAAGGAAATCGAGGCATTAACCAGGGAACTGTACGCCGACATCCCCCAAGGCACCCTCTACCATTACACCACCTTCAGCGGCCTGCTTGGCATCGTTAAAAGTCGGGCCCTCTGGGCCAGCGACATCCATTACATGAACGATTCCGCCGAGCTGCGCCACACGGCCAACCTGATCGCTGCCGAAGCGCGCGAGCGGATCGACAACGGTCACGCCGACTCCAGCCTGCTGTCTCTGTTCGTCGACTGGGTCTCGCAACGGATCACCAATGGCCGCATGCTGTTCGCCGCCTCCTTCCGTTCGCACGGCAATCTGTTGAGCCAGTGGCGGGGCTACAGCTCGCCGGGCAAGGGGGTCAGCCTGGGGTTTTCCCCAGAATACATCCTGCGCTGCGCCGAACGGCAGCAGTTCATGGTCGGCAAATGCATCTACGAACCGGCTCGGCAGCGGGCCTTGATCCGGCAGGTGGTCGACGCGGTGGAAAAGCTGGCGGCCGGACTGGGTCGCGAGAACGGCCAGGCCGGCGAACGGAGCGGACTGTACCGCTCGGCCTTCTCGGTCGTTGAGACCGACCTGCTGCGGATCGCGGCCATTCTCAAACATCCGTCGTTCCGCGAAGAAAAGGAATGGCGCATCGTCTCCCCGGTGTTCGCCAACAGCGCCGACTCGCCGGTTCTCTTCCGCGAGGGTCACGCCATGCTGGTGCCCTACATCGAATTCGACCTCAGCCTGGACGGACAGCCGCTGGCCATGGACCACCTCTACCTGGGGCCCACGGCCAACACCAATATCTCGATGAATTCCCTCAGGATGTTTCTGGAACAAAACGGCATCGTGCCGCAACGCGGCATCGAGTACTGTCAGATTCCGTTCCGCCAGCGATAGGCGACGACCGTGTGAAGGCCGCGCCGTTCAGATGAATTTCTCCTGCTCGATCCAGGCGCGGGTGCCCAGCGAGGCACAGGACAGGCTGGCCACTTCAGCGGCACGTTCAAGGCTGAGGAGAAAATCGTTTTCCAGGATGTAATGGCAGAAGGCGCCATGAAAGATGTCGCCGGAGCCTAGGGTGTCCACAACCTTGACCTGCATCACCGGCACCTCGCACAGTTGGCCGTCGGCATGAGCCAGGATCGGCTCGCCGTCCCTGGTGATGGCCATATGCTCGACGCCGTGGTCGCGCAGGTAGGCAAAGATGCTGTCGGGGTCGGTGCAACCCGGCGGATAGAAGGCGGGGGAGCAGATGGCGTAATCGACCAGGGGCAGCAGGGTGTCCAGCCCATCCTTCCAACTGCCTCCGTCCAGGACTACCGGTACGCGCTTCGGCTTGGCCCAGGTGGCCAACTGCACCGCCTGCGGCAGATAAAAGCCGTCGAGCATGAGGATGTCGGCGTACTCCAGGGTGGTTTCGTTGATGCAGTCGCGGCGGAGCCTGCGGAGATCGGTGCTGGAATACACCACGCTGCGTTCGCCGTTGGACAAATCGACGATGACGGCGGCCAAGACGGGCGGACGGCGGGGCTGGTCGGTGCTGTCGATCAGGCGCACCTTATGGGCGGCCAGATCGGCCTTGGCGAGATGGGCTAGGGGATGTTGCCCAAGGCCGGTGACCAGCGAGGCCTCGTTGCCGAAAGCGGCGAAGGCGACAGCGGCATTGGTCGCCGGTCCGCCGGCATAGGCCAACTGCCGCTCGGCTTTGAGTTTCTGGTTGCGTTGGAGACACTGAGGCACATAGTAGACGATATCGGCTGTTGACAGGCCGAGAAAAACACCTTTTTGCATGGTCTGGGTCCGTGGGGAAAAAGGATCTGCACCGGGTACATGTACCCATCATAGCCAAAAGCGGACCCAAGGGAGGCCCTTGTGCCGAAATTGCGCTGTATTCCCTGAGCAAGCAAGTGAGCAGAAGAGCTTAGGTCCTGCCGCCACCAACGGCTCACCTGTCAGCCGCAACGATTTCGCCGCAGCGGGGCCACGCGCCCAAGGGCATCGCCACTGTCGGCATCGACAGCAACGAGCCGGCGCACACCCAAAGGACGACTCCTCGCGCATGGTCGAGGAGTCGCGCACAGCCAGCTGCACGTTGCCTCATCTCTTCGGCGAATGGCCCGGGTCCGCCTCCGGCAAGGCGCCCTGCGCCGAGGGAGCGGCACGACGGCGATCGAGGGGGAGAAATGCAGGCACATGCCCGCCGTCCGCCTGTATTTCACCGTAGGCGACCACCCGGTTTTTCCCCAGCCACTTTGCCTCGAACAGGGCATGGTCAGCCGTTCCCAGCAGATCAACCATGTTGCGGGCGTTTTCCGGATAGGCGGCCACCCCGCAACTGACGGTCAAACCGAGATCGAATCCGTGGGCCGTCAGGAAACGGCTCGCGGCGATCACCTCACTGATCTTGCGGACCAGCCGGCTGCCTGCCCGAACGTCACGGCCGGGCAGGACCAGGACGAACTCGTCGCCGCCGTAGCTGACGCCGTAGCATCCCCTCGGCAGCAGCAGCTTGATCACGCCGGCCAACTCGGCAATGGCCCGGCTGCCGTTGAGGTGGCCATGGCCGTCGACCACCTGCTTGAACGAATCAATGTCGAGAAACGAGGCGGCAACCGGGCGATCCGGGTATCGCTCCAGGTGGCGCTCCAGGGTTTGGTAAAGATAACGGGTGTTGAACAACCCGGTCAGATCGTCGAGAAACGAAAGTTTACGGTAGCGGGCGCGGCTTGCTTTCAATTCCTGCTGGGTCTTGCACAAGGCCAGATGCGCCCTGACCCGGGCGAGCAGTTCCTCCCTGGTCGAGGGTTTGACGATGTAATCCTGGGCGCCTGCGGCAAAACCGGCGACAATGTCTTCCTTGCTGTTGCTGGCGGTGACAAACAGAACATGAATTTCGGCCGTGCGCGCGTCCTTCTTGATGATCCGGCAGGTTTCGATGCCGGACAGGCCCGGCATTTCGATGTCCAGAAGGATGAGATCCGGGACGAGCGTTTTCAGCCGCTCCAGGGCCTCCTCGCCGCTTGCGGCCATGGCAACCGCATATCCGGCCTGACTGAGTATCCCGGCGATCAGGGTGGTGACCAGCGGGTTGTCATCGACGACCAGAATTGGATTATCCGCTGTTTTCGCTCTCCTTTTCATGAGGCTATAGTGAAGAAAAATACCGTGAAAGTCAAGGGCGCAACCACAACTTGCGCCTTCTTTCTCCAGTGCCTCCGGCACATTGCACGCCTGACCCGCCAAGGGGGCCTTCCGGGCGGCGTTGCGGCTATTGTCGCCCCCCCCTTTCCCTGAACCGACGAAATGAGTATTATGGAGATGAAGACTGACCCGACAACAGGTCGCAAAAACATACAACCCATTCCTCATGCGGGACAAAGGGAGGCGTCATGACGCGCATATTCAAAATGATGCAAGGAGTTAGCCTGGCGCTGGCCCTGCTAGCGCCGGCCACAGGGTGGAGCTACACCGGTTACGCTTACGGCCAGGACGGACGGGGCGATAATCCGCTCTCGTCGTTTCTCTCCTCGCCGTTCGTGGCCGCCTTCGATCCGGCCCCATTGGCGCCCCGCCTTTCCGCGCCAGCCTCGCCCCAGACCACGCCTAGCATGTGCCGGTGGGAACGGACCGTGCTCGACAGCGCCGGCAGGCCGATGCTCGACCGTTTCGGACGGCCAATAAAGGAGTACGTCCTCGGCTCCTGCGTCTCGCCCCCCAATTATTGATGGCATTCGGGACCAGGCAGCCTTGTTGCCAGGACCGCAGGCAACCTGGCCCTGATGCGGCCGCCAACCGACGATAGACCGCCGCCCCTGTTTACTTCACCTCGCCCGGCCGCCCTCCAGCGGCCGGGTGGCCAATACCGCCATTTCTCTCCCAACAAACAAGGCCGCCAAGGTTCTGATCGATCCATTAACCAGGCGAGCCCTCACCTTTTTCATTTATCATTTTTTTGCTCGCCTGAAATCCTTGCTGGGCAAGCGTTAGCGCCTATTTTATTAATATTTCAAAAAAAATAATGCCTTGGTCGCCTTGATTGGCATCATCAAATTTCGGCCAAGGTCTGTACCGGTTGATGCAGGCGCTGGCCAGGGCCAGCCCGGAATGGCTGGGTAGAGTCGAGATGTGGCGCGGTGGCCTTGGGCTCCGTTTCCACATCCCGCTCATCGAACCGGACGTGCGTAGTTAACGCATCCGGCTCTCAGTCAAGACTTCATGCCTTCGCCCACGGAAAGCTCTGCGGCAGCTTCGGCAGTCGTATGAGTCCTAATTTATGCAGGAACTCGTCGGGGCAGCGTCTGGTCCCCGTGCCGCTTTGCTTGCGCTTCTAGCAGAGCCATCGGCGGATCCGGGTTGCGGCGTGCTTGTCTATGAACCAGTAGGCCTTGGATGCCGGGCCAAGTCGAAAGTAATTGGCCCAGCCCTTGAGTTTCCGATTCAATTGGTTCGCCATTTCTCCGGCGTCCATCCATCCCATGTTTCGGTCTGTCTGGGCATGGATGGCTTCGGTCATCCGCTTGATGCTCTTTTGGGAAGGACGGGCGCCTATGTACGGTTTCCTCTCCTTCTTCATCGAGTACAACCGGGCAAATGTATACCCAGGAAAGTCAAACTTTTCCTTGGGCATACTGCATAACCTGGTCTTCTCCTCATTGACCGCAGTAGATGGCATATACAAAATACTCTCCAACCGATGGCGCCTTCTTCTCCCCCTTCCCTCGGAAACAATATCATTGACCAGATCAGCTATGCCAAACTCCCTCTCGACCAGATTGGCGAGCCAGAGCGCCCCAAACTCCAGCGCCTGCAGCCTGCTGGGCAGGGCATTTTGGTTGCCATTTGAAGCATGCGTTCTGGTGAGCCGAGGTGCACCTGATTGATGACCTTTGGCTTGCGATTTCGCGGACGCAATAATAGGGTCTTTTCTTTCTCGTTTTATTATGTAAGTGCGCCATGATGCGATAGCACCAATAGGATCTTGCATATACAAGCAAAAAGTTGACAGTATGTTGAAAAATTTACAAAAAATACCGATTCTGTCCTGACGGAAGAGAGCCTTACGGATTAACTGCGGCTATCTTGTTGAATTTAAACATGAAAAATGAATAATTCCTGACTTTCAGGGAAACTCCTGTCAGTGCTCTGAAGGCTTTTGCCGTGGATGAAACCCAGTCGCGGAAAGGGCATCGTTACATCGCCGTGTTCATCGATCTTGACCGCAAGGAACGTCCTTTGCTGTTCCCGGCAAAGGCAAGGACAGGTTGAAAGCGTTCAGACAGCGCCTGGCTTCACCATGGCGGCAAGGCCGGCAATGAGGTCGAGGTGTTTGCCGACATGCCGGCTTCGTTCATCTCAGGGTTCAAGACCTGTTTTACCAACAGCACCCTCACAGCGGATTGATTTCATGTGGTGCAACTGCTGACCAGGGCTGTTGACGAGGTCCGGCGGGCCGAGGCCAAGCAAACACCCCTGCCCAAGGCAAACCGGTGGGCAACGCTCAAATAAGATGTTGGCCTCCCTCCACATATCGGCGGCTAATACCGATACAAATGTCATCCTTTTAAGGAATCCAACAACGAGGCAGCGCCTCAAACCCTGGCGAAGGAGGCCAACATCATGAGCAAGGCAACAAGAAAGGATGGCAAGAGAAAGCGTAATCAGATCAATTTTGAGGGCAAGAGATGCTGATCATTCTGTCAACACTCCTCTTTGCTTGAGTTCTGTCAATTTTATTGATGAGCACGTTTCGCATCGGAATTCCGGATGTGGATCGTTCAAGCGGTCATAATTTTTCGTCTTGACCAGACGAAATCCTTTGGCTTTCTGCCCACATCCTGAGCAAATAATATTTTCCTTTATTTCCCAAAGTGGAAGTAAATATGAATTTTTGAAGATGAATCGATCAACCCAGAAGAAAAGCAACCCACCGATCAGATTGGCAGTAATGGTGGCGGCAAGATTGCCGTAATCGTGCATCATCCAGATGACGACAGCAAGAATAGGTGTCGATAATTGCCAACGGAACAAGTAAAAAATGTATTTCTTAATCACGGGATCACCTCTTCCATCTCAAAATACATTGACCATTCCCAATACTGTCTCGTAGAATTTTCCATAGTAAAATTAGTGTGTAACAAGGTGTTGCGATGATGGAGGTCTAAAAAAATCGATCAAATCTCTTCTGGTGAACGGCATTATAAAGGTAGCCATTTCAGCATGGCTTTACACTTCTTGTCAGTGCAAATCCGGATTCCGCCGGATGCCCCGATCCAGACCTCTTTCTCCGGCAGGTCCAACGCTTCGTACAACTGCCGCGTCTTGGCGAAATACTCCCCTGCCGACGCAAAGCCGCCGCAGGTCCCATGCTTTTCCCATTCGCCTTACAGCAACGGTTCGTTGGGCAGCACGCACATGTTTTCCTGCCCACTTGAGGTGCAAGCGAACCGACGACAATCTCCCCAGCAAGAGCGCGCGGGCGCATTGCCCGGATTTTTCGGACACTGTCCCTTACGCCCCGTCCTCTCCCTGCCGCCCGTTGTACACTGCCTGGCCGCTGGCGGCGAAGGCCCGGAAATCCGCCAGGGATTCCTCGCGCCGCAGGCCCTCGATCAGTTCGATGCCCCGGCCGGCCAGGTGCTGCCGCCAGTCAGGGGGCATCGGCCCCTCGTCGAACCCGGTGATGGCCATCATGGCCGGATCGGAACCGGCAATCGCCAGCGAGCGGATGCCGGACCAGAGCACCGCGCCAAAACACATGGCGCAGGGGCTCCAGTTGACCACCAACTGGTGGGCGGGCAGACCCGGCCCGCCGAGATCGTAGGCCCCAAGCCGCTGCTGGGCGAGCGACAGGGCCATGACCTCGGCATGGGCCGAGGAACAGGCGCGCGGCACCACCCGGTTGACGCCCACCGCGACGATTCGGCCTGAATCCCGTTCAAAAACCGAGGCGGCAAAGGGACCGCCGCTTTGCCGTTCGGCATTCAGGCGGGCCAGGCGCAACACCAGCTCCATCCTCGCCGCCAGATCGGGCACCACCTCGGGAAGCTGCTCGAGTTCCGCCGTCATCCAGTCCGGCAGATCCAAGGTGAAGCCTAACGGCAAAGCTGTCGTTTTCATGCGCATCCCCCAACAGGACAGAAAATCAGGAGCCCGTCAGCTTAGCCCGGAAAAGGAAGAAGACCGCGCCCAGCAGGCAGAACCCGGCCCAAAGATAGTCGAGGGTCAGCTTCTCCTTGAGGTACAAAAAGGAGAACGGAACAAAGATGGAAAGGGTGATCACCTCCTGGAGGATCTTCAACTGTCCCACGGACATGACCTCATGGCCGATGCGGTTGGCCGGCACCTGGAGCAGGTACTCGAGCAGGGCGATGCCCCAGCTGATCAGGGCGGCGACGATCCAGGGCTTGTGCGACAGGTTCTTGAGATGACCGTACCAGGCGAAGGTCATGAAAATGTTGCTGCAGGACAGAAGGACAATGGTGAGGGCATAGCGGTTCATGACGATTTGCTCGGAATGGATGTGCGGCCCGCTTGGAGCCGCGGATTTTCCTGGCCGCGCCGGCCGGCGCGGACACTCCATATTAGCAGTCCTCCGGCCAATTTCAAGGACGAACCTGGAGATGGTGCGGAAGGCCAAGGGCCTTGGCCCATGCAAACTCCTGCTGACTTTCCCGACGATCAACTATACAATATTCGGATTATGATGCAATCTTCCCCGGCTCTTGACAACGAGGTCGCCATGTCCGCCGATTCCCGCCCACTGCCCATGTCCTCCGATGCCCTCAAAGCCAACCTGCTGGAAACCGCCGCGCCGGTGGTCATCGACCCGGCATTTTCCCTGCTGCGGGATATTGTCAGCCGTTTCCAAGGCATCCAGGGCAAGCTCGACACCCTGCTCTACGAAATCAACCACCCCTACCATAACTGGAAGTTGATCATTCCGGAACTGCGGGCCTTTGTCCTTAAAAACTGCAACAATTACCGCGACCATGAACAAGGTCCCAAGGCCTTCACCCTGTTCATGGATATTTTTTTCGACGCCATCAAGGACGCGGGCCGCAACGAGCAACTGCTCCAGCGCATCCTCGAAGCCATGCTCGCCTATGCCGACAAGCTGATCCTGTCGCTGGACAGCCCGACCCTGTTCCGCTTCGAACAGGCCTTGACCCAATTCTTCACCCTATTGCGGCAGTTGGGCGAGGCCGAGCCGCAGATCATCATGGCCATGGTCCATGGGCATCAACCGGTGCGGAAGATCGCCCGCAAGATCCTCGAACTGCGCAAGCAGCAGTCCGACAAGCCCTTTGAGTGCAAGGCCCTGGCCCTGCTGCTGCGCATCACCCTCCGCTGCAACTACGAGTACTGGCTCAGCGAGGAGGATCCGCTGCCCTGGTTTACGCGGCAATGCGGCGACTACTGCCAGCAATGGCAGGGTCAGGATCTGCTGCTGGGCATCTCCCATCAGAGTATCCGCGAGGCGGTCCAAACCATGGAATCGGTGGATTTTGCCGCCGATTACCAGGCGGCCTTGGAGGTGCTGCTCACCCTGCCCAATCACATGGACATAGTGCGGATGTACAAGGAAATTCCCTCCAAGATGGTGGTCACGGATGTGGATGACGAGGAATCGGCCCATTTCGTCGAAAACCGCAAATTACTCTTTTTGTTCCGGATCATGGAAACATCCGGCCTGTCGCTGATCCACGAGGGAACCCTGCGCGAGATCAACCGCTCCCTGGTGCAACTGATCCGCAAGCAGAGTTTCGAGGAGATCGAGCAGTTCTTCGTCACCACCTTCCACCTTCTCAAGGTCAATGTCCGCCGCTATCCGCACACTTCGCTCCAGTGCATCCAGGTGATCGGCAACGAGGTGTTCAAGCGCGGCAACTCGCGATTGGTCGAGGCCTTTCTCTGGGAAGCGGTGCGCTTCGGCTTCCAGTACGCGAATGTCCGGGGGGTG
>Ga0123354_10001353_pt1 | contig 29425 bp, 12 predicted proteins | sample TergutLab28metaG_2_FD_97872 | JGI IMG/M metagenome (GOLD analysis project Ga0123354, IMG submission 97872) | Labiotermes labralis P4 segment gut microbial communities from Petit-Saut dam, French Guiana - Lab288 P4 | ecosystem: Host-associated > Arthropoda: Insects > Digestive system > Gut ... | reverse complement strand
CATTTCACGGAACCCGAAGGTTCATTACCGCACTCACAAGCGTCCGCCACCTGTCTCTATCCTGGGCCAGCCCAATCCAGTCCATATACCCACATCCCACCTTCTGGAGATCCATCCTATTATTATCCACCCATCTACGCCTAGGTCTCCCCAGTTGTCTCGTTCCCTCCGGTTTCCCCATCAAGACCCTATACACCACCCTCTCCTCACTCATACGCGCCACATGCCCAGCCCATCTCATTTAGGAGGTGTATAGTGTGTATAAATTACTTTATGCACTTATGAACATTTTTTGGTTTCTATATCGTATCATACAGGAAAATATCTGGAATAATCCATTATTACTGTTTACAGAAGTAACGACGCGAAAAATCTTTTAGTATTTAGAAGCATTACGTTTTTTGACACAGCTACTACTGGGTTAGAGACTGGCGATTAAAAGTATTAAAATTCCTTTCACGCGAATACATTTTTTAATGTTTTGGGTGTAGGGTTTATGGGAATATTTTATACCATCAAAAGGTGAAGCTGCAAACAAGAAAACAAGAATCTAAAGCCTATGAAACAGAAATTGCTGTACTCACCCACTGCGTCGAGTGTGTCTCCAAAATGTGCTTTCCACAGTGACCTCCATAGTTGCACATGTGGCCCTAAAGAGGGGGCTTGTCACTAATCACTGTCCACAGTATTCCTGAAATTTTCGTAAGGACTTTACTCCTCGATCGATTCAACTGACCAGTCATGCCTCTCACACACCAAATTTAACCACCGATTTCAAAAACCATTACAAGAAAGATATCACCATTTTCATCAATCACAATATTTTCGTATTTCATATTTGGCTGACGCTAAGAACATACAATATATATATATATATATGTATATGTATATGTATATTCAGATTCGTAAGTAATTACACTCCCTAAAGCCAATAAAACCTCGTTTAAAAGTAAATCCAAAACACTGACAATTAAATGACGTGTGTTTTGACCCATAAGACAAAAAGTGTAAAGTATTTCTTCAAAATGGTCGATAAATTATGAACTGTAGGTGTCTTCGAACTCGATAAACCTTGACCGAATCAGGAACTAATGTTCTACACAAAACGTCTTTGAAAGACATGTATCCCGAACTTCTATTGGATGTCAAAACATGGCCAATCAAAGAAAGAGTATAAAAAAGAGGCAGAAGGAGTTGTACTGTTCCCATAGTTGGGTGCCGTCCTGTTCGTCATTATATCGTTTCACTGGCTGAGTAGTGCAGTACTGTAATCTACTCACGAAGTTATAAGGGGTTCGACCCACTGGCCCCTCATAAACATTCACAATTACTTCTGTTTATCGTGTGGTGATACTTAACCTTAGAAAACGCAGCATTTTTAAATTAAAAGAGAGATCTAGTTTAAAACTGTTTCTTTGTGAGTTAAGAAGTTTAGCGTAGTTGTGAGGCATCATATCGGTGTTCGGGAGATATTCTTTTCGAGTTTAGGGCGAGGTATAAGCTATAATAAACATGCATTTTACAGCCCTGCCTTTTATTTAAACCACTGAACATGTAGACTGTACCGTTAGGCAAAAAACTGCCTTCCTTAAAATCAACTGAATTTATTTGCCATCTGAAGCAGATTGGCTTCAACATTCTGTCAACGACACCAACATTACAAATACTCTGTTTTTGCCACACGTTTTCTGCACGTGTTTCGTGCGATGCTTACAATAAACAGTGAGCACCTTGATGAACAACATTCCCTTGTTTGCATTTGCGAGAGAGAAAACCATGTATCTGCTGTGAAATATCAATTGAATCTTTAAATGAAACCCATACGAATTTCGTGTTTCAGTTTTCTGATATATTCTCATTTTCTAATCTAATTTGACGCGACACAAACTTTCAGATGATTAGCCAACATTAAATAACCACCCTGCTCTCAAACGCGATTGTTTATGGTGATGTGATTCAATATGCAATAGGTACAGCAGTATCATAGAAGTGTTTACAGTTGACGAATCCTAAACATTCCCAACAACTGGTGCATCTCAGGACCGCTAACAGGGTTTGCCGCTGACCGCACTGAGCGTACTTCTGTCAGAGTGCAGTTGTTATTCTCCACACACTGATAATTTGATTCGTTTGGAAACAATGGCTCAAGCCACGTGCTTCCACCACAAAACAGTTGATCAGAGAAGCAAATATTTATAGTCAGAATGATAACAGAACTTACCTACGATATACCTTTATCAAAATTTTTCTCTTGCCTCTGGAATCCAATAGGATAATTCTGCAAATTGCTTTTAATTAAGAAAAACAGCTTAAAGATGAATAGGAAATAGAAATGTGGCTTCAAACGGAAAAAGTTTCACTTTTATTTTTGTGGAATATACTTTTAACCTCTCAGAGATAAAACTGATATTACTTTGCAATAAAACTGATATTACTTTGCAATAAAACAATTATAATTTTATCAACTGCAATACTTGGGCATATATGGAGGAACGTCGTCTGGGGTACGGTGCCACGGGCTTTAAGAGAAGCGCACTTGGTGTTCAGAGGATCCTATACTTCCATAATCAGGAATATTTACCTGCAATACTCTGTATTCGTTTCCACGAAGGAAAGTTAGAAATTTATTAATGAATACCCTAAAATTCCTCACATATGTAGTAGCTGTCAGATGTTCGCCATGGATAAATAAGACCATAACGTAATACTGTCAAGACCCAATTTTTAAATTTGTAAATAATATTTATGTGACTTTTTTGCCCCACTTGGCTCTTTATATACTGCCAATGCATGTTTATTACTGTCAAATTTATAAATAATACATATAGGACCCACAGCACTGAGTGTCTTAGATTCTTTGTTTGAAAAAGATGTACAGTAAAATGTGGCACTGCACACAGATACAAGTCAGTTTCAATGTACTTAATTATACAGGGTATAGACTTAATACGGAACAAGAGAAGTATAAACGTAACATTCAGGCGCGTTCGTATAACCACTTTTTCTATAGAAAGCAGTAAGTAATACGTATTTTGAGTGTGTGTCTGTAGCCTTTTTATCCAGCATACAACGCGCATGCGCCGAATTATATTGTCATCTGTGGTTTGGCTAGTTATACAGTCACTCACCGATTTACGTAAGGGTTGCTTTCCGCGGAACCTAACGCAAGGTGAATTTTACGTAAGTCGGAATTTCACTAAATTCAATTCTATTCAACGTTTTCATCTCACGCTCAGGAAAAATTACAAAAGAGTGCTTCGAAATGTACAATAAAAAGATTAAGACAATGTCATCTACGTATTTCTGTCGTCCAAGTTGTGTCCTTCATTTATTTCCACGGAATGCAAAATACGTTTCCAAGAATTTTTAAGTTTTCTGCGGCCGGCACAAATTTGCGTGAAGTCGAATTTACTTAAGTCAGTTACTGTATAAGTAGGGTAGTTACTGTATTTCTGCACATTGCCTCATAAGCAGCAAGATTTTAGAAAAAAAAACGTACTTGAACATAAAATATGTGTTTTGATGTTCTCATAATTTTTCTAATATTTCTAATTCTAAGAAGAGTTCTGCGAGACATTATCATAAACGCACATAAATCATGTAAATTATCCACTATTCTAGTCAGATTTTCAAGAAACTTCAATTCTCTCGACAGATTTTTTAAAAATACTGACAATATCAAGTTTTATGAAACTCTGTCCAGTGGAAAGCAAGTTGTTCCGTGAGGATGGACAGAAGGAAAGACGGAGAGACAGATGGACGAACAGACATGACGAAGCTAACAGTCACTTTCCGCAATTTTGAGAATGTGCCAAAAAAAGTTTAACCCTTATCCTGCTAACGTGGAGAATATGGTGAGCCAGCAAATGACAGATGGGATTTAACTCGGCGTTTAAAGGGTTAAAAACACATGTTACCTATTCATATTTTGTATTTTTTTGGAACAGATTTTCCCAACTTCGTCACAGCATTCCCGTCACAGCAACCAAGCTCGCCCAGTAACCTTCTGACACCGAAGACTATTTCAGTTTTTATTCGGGAATTAAAATAGACAGTAGGGTTCACCTATTACAATGTATATTATCAGTTGCAAGAGCACTGATATCAATATAATGCTTCCGTTCCTCACGTAAAATGAGCTTGTATTGTTGCAGAGAATCCTGCGCTTCAGTCTTGAAGAAACAAAGTATCTTACTTAAAACATTAGAAAGGCATTGCTCATAGAGCGTAACTGAGGACGTGTTTACACTAAGAGCGGAAAGGACGGTCTCTGAGCCAGCACTTACTGCAGTGGAAACAGTGACAAAAAAGAAAGTGTTGCAAGTAGCATCATCAGACTGATGGTAGATATGAGAACAATTTTGACCAAGGCTTATAAAGTGGATTTTAAATAACAAAGATTATACAGTAACTGCGAACTGGAGCAAAATCGTTGCGGGTATGCGTGCGCTGCTTCAGATATTATACAGATCCCACTCAGATCCCCACATCAGCACAAATTACCATCGCTTGTTCCTTAATATAAACAGTCCAATGCTTCCAAATAGCCCTTGCCATATTACGTGCGATATTTGGTTTCACCTTTAATTCAAAACAAATCCTACGTTTGAAAGAAATGTTTGAACTCTTGTGCACTTGAGAATCGAAATGGTTGAAATTAAACTAGCTTCACTCCACTGTCTGATCCTCTCCACCGTCTGAGGTGTATATAATACACACAACATTTCAAGACTCACTTCTACTCCTGCAATAAGGTGATAATTGCAATTTCACTGTAGACTTTGTTTACTGTGTTTAGTTCAGATATTAGTGACAATGATCGCCATTCGAACCCCAAGCCCTTTGAATACTGAACGTCTTCTAATACCACTGACCGCTACAGTTCAGAAGTATAGCGTCTGACATGAATGCAATAAAAGCAATAATTTCCCAAGCTATTTGTGAATCGGTAAACCTAAATTGAAGTCGATATAATGTGACTAGACAACTGTTCACGCCAATTGCCAGCTGCAGTCTTGACTAAACTTAGTAGGTAAAACCACAGTAGGGAAACACAGATAAAGGCGACATTGCACTTTTAAAACAGAAAACAAATCATACAACTGGAGTGTACCTTTGCTGTACCTTTCACAAAATGTAACTCTCACACGGAACAATAGCAAAGTTATGGAACAAAGGCGCTCTTATTCATTCTATGTGGCAAATTAATCTCCAGGTTTCATGAGGCTTGGCTGAGAAATGAATACTGGCTGAAGATATGTTACATGTTGACTGGCCTTTAGTTAGTGCCACGAACAAGCATCATAAATTGCATGATGCTCGCGTGTTCAACCAAATATTAAACCCAAGTTTTATATTAAAATTTTTCAAATTTTTCCTTACACAAAATTAAGAATTGTGTTCTTAGACTTTCACTTACATGACAAATATATAGTCGTATTGTCAGAAACAGTTTTTGCACATGCATAACGCCACCAACCTCCGTAAATAATATGTTAGATGCAATTTCAACACGCAGAATGTCAGCAGCCGGCACGTAATAAACTGTGGCAAAAATATTGTACAGTAAAAGCTGCTTCAGTTCTGAAACCCCACTTCTTGTTTTTCTCTGCCAATTTTACGTACTCTATTTTATGTTGGTTTAATCTTACCCAATATTAAACGATGTGGTCTCGGTATTACGTGTATTTCTCTGCACACTTAACAATGCAACGCCGGTAATCTCCTGTTTACATTTTGTGAGCTGCCTGGTAAGGGCTTTGTTCCTGTTGGACATTACACGTAACTGCGGTAATGTAATGTGAACACGTTGCCCAGATGGGTTCCGGTTCCACCTGAGCATAAAGTGGAACTCTACTACGTGTGTGTGTGTGTGTGTGTGTGTGTGGACAATCCTCGGAGGATATGCAGGGGGCATTTTCAAAATAACAGTAATCCAGTTTGAGTTTTATTTATTAAAAAAGAACTTCTGTGGTTCAATATCAATTTTTCTGCACAAATGTCCACCGTGATATATATTGTTAGCACTTTTTATAATTAAAAGTTTTCAACTTTGGTTTAGCATAGCGGTACAAGCTCTAAAACTTCAGCCTCACGTACAAAAACGAATCTACTCTAAAATATCCGTTGTGTTCCCACTGACAGTGCAAAAAGAAACGCTCAATACGCACGTCCTTCCGTCCGCGAATAGGCAATTGTCTTGCTAACTGTTGAAGAATGCTTTACGTTATCCAACGCGGACATACAGGTCAATTGAATTATACCGTTCTGTCCAACACTGGCCACACGCCGTCTGGCAGTCTTCAGAGCGACAAACACATGTTTTGGATATTAGATCTTCTTTCACTTCCGGTTATGTAATTTCTTGGACGACACTTAATCGTTTTACTATAATTCGAATTCTGTATACGTACAACGTAAAACGTTCGCCTTACCGAAGTTCTCATCTTGAAGACTGGATACAACAGAACATTTAGACATTTTCATGTGTTCCGTATTGAAACACTACTACTTAATGTGCATGTACAGTGTGGCAAATTGTGAATGTTCCCACAGTGCATGCAAATTTCAAACTTATGATACCATTAGCCTCCGGCAGTAAACTAGAGCGCGCATCAAACTTTTACTGCCTTGCTCTAGTCCGCGACAATATTCACAGCCCTCTCTTTCATATACTACACGCTGTACAACAAAGCAGAGAGCTAAGCAAGCGGTGTTCGTGAGAACCTTAGACCCTAACATATTTGTCGGAAACACAGTATTTAGGAATTGGTATCTAACGTCACTTTATTTTAAATGATTGTTTAATACAATCAGTTTGCGTAACTAATTATTTTATTACGCCATTAAACTAATAAAAAGTGGCATTTGGAGTTCATGAAACATAAAAACTCCGCATTGAGAAACTTAACGGAATTCACTCAGTTATTTTAACAACCACTGCACATATATAAAATTTACACATTAAAACATTAAAATATTAAAAACGCTCCGACAAGTTTCGGTCCTAGGACCGAAACTTGTCGGAACGTTTTTAATATTTTAATGTTTTAATGTGTAAATTTTATAAATTTTATATATGTGCAGTGGTTGGTATAATAATTGAGTGGCTTGACAACATGCACGGTGTAACAACGAAAATATTAATTGAATTCCTTTTACAAACACTGCACATGCGCACTTGCCTTCCACTTACTGACCAACGAGGTTACTTGACAATAGCGTGATTGAAAGTTGTGCAGATGCCTTTCGAAACCCAGACTCAAGAAGCCCTGATGCGTACTTATTTCATTTACTCAACGCACAGATGTTAGCGTACAAAACCTACACTTTGAGACTTTGCTATGTTTCCAGGCAGACCGTCTAAGCAACATTAAACACAGATTTCTAGAAAAATCCGAAATGCTTCTCCGGATTGTTATATTTTTTGCCCCTAAATGTTACAAAAGCCTTGGAAAGGTCCAGCTGTCAGTCACGTATTCTGCGACGTGGACACACGTTTTTTTCAGGAGATTTTAGGTGTCTGCATCGGTATGGACAAGATATCCGTCGTTTTGGAATACGAATCTTCTTCGCTGGGTGTCTGGTTCCCATATATTTCAGACAGTGTAAAAGTGTCATGTCAAAAGTGTCGGAAACATTCTTCTTGGACATATTTCAACTTCTTAAAGACGATACCTCCAATTTGTCTCGAAACATCGAAGCCCCGAATCTCCAAGGACGAAGCGCCATATTCCAGAATAATGGATACATGACACTTTTTTGTCTTTACAGGTCTGATATAACTCCTTTGGCTTTCCTTGTTCTTGTATAGGAAGGCAAATTGCAATATTATCAGTACTGTTAAAAACGAATGGTCTTTTAAACCGAACGCCTTAAATACGGTAAATAATGTATATGGCATCACATTATACAGTCAGCTGCACTGTGCACATTCTTCCCACATCATGTGCAAGCTCTGCATTCAGTGCCCATTTAATTAGGCCTTCATGCATTTTTATGTTTCAGTAATAACTGTGTAGGTTGTTTAATTACAAATTTATTCACAGAAGTTCATGAACTTTAAGATATGTTGATTAAACAAAAATATGCATTTGCCCTGACATTTCGGAACCTGACTAATAACGACTTAATCTGTGCTATGTACAGCACATAGACTGCTCTTAGACGTTTCAACGGTCGAAAACTGAGATCGCTATGCGCCGTTGCCATCAGAATAAATATCACCTAATACGATTCCTTCCTCCGCCACTCCCATACAAAACATGTTTTGGAAAACTGAGTGATTACAGCAAAAATCTCCCCTAAAAACACAAAAAAGTACACTATCACTGAAAGCATATGGACATGGCGCTGTCCCTACTGGTAGTTACGCGGGCCCAGGTGAAAGTAAGAAGAGGGGAGGGGGGTTGTGATGATCCGCTTTTGAGAATTATGCTTTTTTTTCAGATGCCATTTATTTCCAGCTTGTGTAATGTGTTTAGCTGACAATGGACAAAGTTAAAACACCACACTACTCTGATCATTGCAACGAGTGTTATAAAAACATCCATCCGTAATTACGAAGTATGATAGGCAGCGTCATTACAACAAAGTGGGTGTCGCCGACCTGCACTACCGTACTGTAATAAGTATGCTGATCCTCGTACACAAACCTTTTTTTAACAAGGCTTAATCCTCTAATTTGTCGCCCTTCACAAGCAGTGATGGAAGAAGGCCCATACAGTAAACATTTCATTGAAACCGTTGCCGATTATGCGCCTTCCAGCTTGTCACATCGTTGAGGAGAAATAATTTATTACATTGCTTGAGAAATTAAAAAGGGACAATAAACTGAATTAGTAGGTCATAACTTATGAAAAATGTTAACAGCATCTCTGGGGGAAGGACAGACAGATCCCTTGGCCAGTATTTTTCCAACAGCGACCTACTGTGCAGCTAGAATGTCAGTTGAGTCTTTTACAACTGTGAACTAATGATTTTGTGTGTGCTGTAAATTTGTGTGCCCTCACTTTACTGTTATTAACCCTTTACAGACGAATGGCAGACTGCTTTATTTAAAGATCCAGTCCGTACCGCGATGTAAACACTTTTCATCTCGGTTATAAAAAGCAATCAGTTTATGATGTAAGTGGTACAAGTCGCTGTTTGTTCTCAGATAAATACAAAACACATAAATACACTGCGTGGGCAGAGCGTACAGTTGTTGAATGTTAAACCTGTTGGTGCATCACCTAACCAGTAGGCTTTAAAAGGTTAAACATTTCAAAACGCCACCTATGGTAGTAAAAAAATACACAATTTTTATTCATTTTTATCATTCAGCTGTTATCACAGGATACGTATTCCAGCACTCAAATCATTGTACAGACAGCTGACTGATTAACACAGGGCCTTAACTATTAACGACCTATGTTGAACTGAATATGTAAAATGTCTGCATGAATGGCTGACACGTGTGTTGAGTCGTGCAGTGAACAACGAATGGTTACATTTCATTAAGTTTATATCCGCTGATTGCTGATGTATAATATATGGATCCACTTAATCTAAAATGTTGATTGAGTCCTAAAATATTCAGTGACTCTATATGAATGATAGGGTTTATACAGCTATGAAATAAATCTGACGTTAATATTGTGCCAATTCGGATACATGGACCTACGAGAGTCAAGAAAAATATCCAAAATTTTGCCGGAGATTCAAACCGAGTACACTCAGAGCAAGAAGTCAGACTACTGCACCTTTATTATCTTTCTCCACTTTTAGACACTATGGTATAACTCTCGAAATTGCTTATTACCTTCGCCATACATGTCCTTCCGTCTGTCAGTCAGTCTGCATCTACCAGCGCGGATCCCAATGGACATATTTTTGCGGAATTTTATATTGTGGGCTACAAAAATCTGCCGCGAAACTGTAAATTTCGTTAAAAATCGGACAACTAGATCAGTCACTGTACCTTTACGTTATTGTCAGAAGTACCAAATATTTTGTAGGTTGACAGCTGTTCAACGGGAAACGCAACAATACCAACGGAAGGTACTGCTGCAAAAACCATACCAATAGCATTTCCGCTAACGCGCCAGAATGTTGCGTTATTCAACATTATGTGTTCTGTTTGTTAGCGGAATTGTAATTTGCCGAAAGAAATTTTGCAAATGATAAAGTAAAGGTGTGGATTTGCAGTCCGCCTGTATTTTTAGAAGCATAAAAATCTACTGGTTTGAAAAGGTGACGTCAAGTTGTTCTTAAAGAACACTGGATAAATTTCTCATACGATACGCTAACTGGCACGTCCGTATAAGACTACTGTTTATCTTTAGGAAAACCATCATATATGGCCAATCACATTCTAATTGCATACTTAATTACGTCGGACTCGGATGTTTGGGAAAGGGCAGTTATTGGAACGATGGAAATTCCATTTATTTAAGGCCGGTAGCGAGAGGAAAGTTTGCAGCAATTGCGTGGTTTCGCGGCTGAAGATGGGATCTGCGATCTTCTGGGATATCACGCAGCATATTATGGTAATGCATTACTGACGTTTCACGACAACATATCCGTCCAACCTTCAAAGGCCAAAAAGTTCAAAACAAATTTCAAAACCTTTGGTTTTCTAATTACTGAAGATAGAGTGGATAGGTTGTCCCGAAACATCGGTAAAGAACAGTGTGAAACATATTGGTCCCATCTTCAAGAATCTAGAACTCCAAAAAGAATAGAAATCTTGGATTTCTTGACCCTTCAGGATGGGACCGATATGTTGTACTCAAAAGTCGAGAAGGAATATTACCACTGAACTCTGCGTAATATCCAAGAAAAGCGCAGATCCCTTCACAGCAGTTATCCCCCGCGAGATCTTCACATATCTGGGTTCTATCTAAATCTGTGAAGAAGATGGCTTCTTGAGAAGGCAACACATGCTCAACTGGTCAAGAAATTCTCAGCCTCTTTGAATTCCAAATTCTCAGTATTCTCTTCACAAGTGTCTGCCACTAGCCTGTATCTGGAAGCAAATAAATCCACTCTAAATCCTCGGATCCAACCATATGTTTTAATACTATCGTCTTATTACCCCTACGTCCTCCGAAGGGTTTCTGCCTTCAGGAATTCTGAAAAACACCAACAGTATCCGTCTCACCTATGTAGTAAGAAAAACAGTACCCAGTTTCACATAGACGTATTTAGTTCCAGTTCGTGCCAGACACTCGATGGAAAGATAAAGTGCTCCCGTTACAGGCCCGGTGTGGCCCAGAGGGTGGGTAGAGGTATAGCTCTACTCTTCCATGACCGTGGCACTAGAAGGGGGTGAGTGGTCAGCAGCACGCCCCGGCCGCACTTTATCCCCGGGAAAGACCCGGTACCCATTTTACAGGAGGCTGGGTGTGCCCCAGGGCCGGTCTGGACGGGCAGAAAATCTCGTACCCACCGGGATTCGATCCCTGACCGTCCACCCCTAGTCAGTCGCTATACCAACTGAGCTACCCAGCCCACAGACACTCGATGTACATTTAATAATATCCCGTGGCTGTCTGCAGTATCTCCAGTTGACTATCCACATAGCATATCACGCAAGACACATTCCTCCTTGCGTATTATTTATTCACACTTACATTATCTCTACCCGAGCAGTATGAAATACTATCCAGAAACTGATGCTATGAAATCTTATATCAAAATAATAATCACTATTCATTCTCCAGCTCTCCTGACACCATAAGAAAAATAAACAGAAGATAAGTAATGACAATGTGGGGGAAGAAACTGACGAGCAAGACTCAGTACCTTCTTCATAACTGCGGTATATATATGAGAAATAAATTTGTTGTGTTTTATGGGACCTTAATTTTCATTACAGAGTTCACAAAAGCCCGGCACTACTCCCTGTTCTGAGCAAGGGAAATTCGGTCCAGAAGGATTTGTCCTGCTTCATTATGTGCAGCCCCTCAGAGGATGATTCTATTTAGGGTAATCTATGACGTAAAATATTGTGACAGTTATTCTATATATCCTCATTTCTTTGACTGTAAAGAATTAAGGACCTGTTTCACACGTTCATAATATTTTGCAGCGGTTTTTGTTGCAAGGTTCAGAAGTCCATAGCAACCCGCTCATAAGATCCCCCCCTCCTCCTGCTACAGGTGACAAATGTAAGAAGTTCGCAGCTCTCAACTGCATTTCTTCCAAATTAATGTGTGAATTACATAGGGATATATTATGACCTGGTGAGTCTAGGCCTCTTCATTGTCGAAGTCTTGGGATCACACTCTTACTCAACACAACAGGCGGTAGGACTCCTCAGGACGAGTGATTAGCCCGACGCAGAGACCTCCAACTGATAATACACAACACTCACATCAGACAGACATCCGTGACCCCGGCAGGATTCTAACCCGCAATTCCACCAAGCAGGCGGCCGCAGAACCCCACCTCAGACTGCGCAGCAACTGTCATTCGCCTGTTTTTCATTCTACCCGATAATAAATAGTAATTTAATATTTTTAAATAAGATATAAATTTTGATACGGTATTGTTAGGTCAGAATCTCCGTATTCGCAGGCCAAAAATCGCTACCAAATTACGTATCCCAACAATAACGTTGTAAAAGCGATATTCATTTCGAATTTTTTTTGTACTAAGATCAGCTCCTAACTCACAGAGAACAATTTTCTTTTAAGTCGAAAGATGTGTAGGTAGCAATAGCACGTAGCGAAATATCCACGGTTGTTAAACAAAAAATGTGGAACTCGTAAAAACAATTTGGGCGAATTACAAGCTTTCTGAATCTTACAGAAGGTGATATGCACACCAACTAGTTGGCTTTGAAGTTTCAAATGTACACGACTTGTGCTTCTTACAACATTAAAACAAACAGGCAAAAAACAGCAAAACTTTTCTACAATGCGTCTTTTCAACACTTCTATCCCAGTATCACTATCAACATACACAGAAAGCTTTCAAGCAAATATTTTGAAGGAACGCGTGATGTTAAGTTTGGGGCTGCCAACGCCTTTCCGCCAGCAGTACTGGCCGGTGCAGTTGCCGCAGATGAAATTTTTCTCCACGTAATCCCATAGCATGGTACAATTAATCTCAGTCCCCAAAAGCAGTGTATACCGATACGTCAGAAGTAAAGTACATAGAGAATTGATTTACGAGATATTTCAACACAGATTTATTGCTATCGCCAGGTATTAGAAAAATATCACGATAAAAATAAATACTTTAACATGTGAAACACAGGCTATATTTAAAGTCCCTACCACACGGGTGTCTGAGTGTGCTACGACTACACTATATCCTTCCTCAGTATTAACGTCAAGTTTCAATCTCAGTGAACCCATATTTAAGCTAAAACTTTGTGAATCAAGAATACTTAATTTCATATAAAAGATATCGTTTCGGGGGTATCACTGAAGAATAGATGTGATTATCTGACCGATTCATGTCAACGACACAGGCCTTGATTTCAAACTTTCGCCGTGTTCTAAATGTTGTATTCTTTCTTCTTTGTAATTCCCCGGCACCTGAATTTTATATGCCGACGTTTCGGAACACTCTGTCTGTTCCATCTTCATAGGCAGGTAGGTATGAAGTGTGCCTGGATTAGAGAAAAGTATTTACAGAGGAAAAGGTTTGGCTCGAAAATTTTCGAGCCAAACCTTTTCGTGTATAAGTACTCCAACTTTTCACTAATCCAGCCATACTTCCTACCTACCTGCCTATGAAGATCGAACAGTGTCCCAAAACTTCGGCATATAAAATTCAAACGCCGGGGCATTACCCAAAGAAAGAATACAACAAGATACAGTGCCTACAGGTTTGTAGTCTGATCTTGGGGAATATGAATTTACGGCATATGGCTTCTTCAAATTTTTTTATTCTTACTTGTGGAAAACAATATGTTATAATTTGTTTCGCGTTTGATGCAACATATTCTATGGCGCTACAACTCTCATAGAGTCTTGGCCTTCTCGACAATATCCTTCCATTTAAGGCGGTCCTGTACTTGTTCTGCCCACTTCATAAGTTTCGTCTTCGTCAGATCATTCCTGACATCATCTTCCCATCGAGACTTGGGCTTTCCAGCTGGTCTTCCTGTGAATGGTTTCCATTTGTGTATTCTTCTAACTATGCTAGTTTCGGGCTTTGTATTTATATGTCCAAACCAACTCAATCGTTGGGTTTTAACATAATTTATTATGTTCCGGTGTTTAATTAATTCATCCAACTCCTTAATTGTTTTAATTTTCCAAATACCGTTGACTTCCTTAGTTGGCCCAAATATTTTCCTTAACATTTTCCTCTCAAACACAGACAGATTTTGTATAATACTTTCTTTGAGGACCCATGTTTCACAACCATAAACTACAATTGGTCTAATTACTGACCAATATAATTTCAATTTAGATTTCCTGGACACCAAATTAATTTTAAAAGGCACTTTGTTTGCATAGAATGCTTTATTCCCTTCAACAACTCTTTCTCTAATTTCTTCTTCCAGACTGTTATTCCCATTCACAATAGTACCAAGGTAGCTAGCTGAATGATCTAATCATTTGATGCAACTAAGTAGAATAATCAGTATCTACGGATAAACTAGAGTGTAGGGTGTAATAAGTGTAATTTTTTCTGAGTATCTTCATAAAAGCAACTCTGAGCTTAAAAGCAAATATTAACATTTAATTAGCAAATGTCATCATCTTCTACATGTATTATTTACAACATAAGATTTTTTTCCTGTATATTTACATTTGTTAGCGATGTATAGCGGCTGTAATATAGACTATAAAATACTGTTTAATAATGCCATCATATAAAGAAGAATACAACTGTTTACATTAATCCACCTAACGATATTTCGGATTTGAAACGTAATTATAAAATTACAGTGATCAGTCTAGTGCCTTGACAGCGAGCGTATATGAAACAATAAGCATAAAGAAACAACAATATAACTTTCTACCGCATCAAATAACAAAAGCGTTTTGATGTGGTGGTTACCTCAACAGCGCATGCGGTTGCTGCCCTTTCCACTGTTCTTCGCCACTAAAATAAAGGACTGTGTTCCTTATTACCAGCCCATTTCGCATTAACAGACTTGCCTCTATTGGTAACAGTAAATACAGTCTTGGGCTAAAGGCTCGAAAGTTAGTACACTGATCTCGAAACTGTTCACATGAGGATGGAAATTAAACAAGAACTTATATCCAAACATAAGAAAGTGTTTTGTGAGTTTATAGATTCAATAGATTTCGAACTTTTACTACGGAACGAACAATAGAGAGATCAAAGGAAGCATAGCATGTAGTATTACACAATGTAATGGAGCATGCTTAATAAAAAAAAAAAGAGGCCTATTTATTGCATACTTTTTCACTATTTTAACACTGTCAGTAGGAGAAGTATGTATGAAGTCAATTTTTTTTTATTTCCCATCAGTGTCACGTTTAGTATGATCTTATATCTGTTTTAAAACATCGATTTCAGTGAACAGTGATTTATCCACACAACTCTTACGTTTGATATTCAATTTGCTCAGATCTCGCGGAACGAAACGCGCGTATAGCGTGTTGAGACTTGCCGACATGAAGCAATCCGTCACGTAGCGACTGGCATTAGTTTTCATTCTTTAAAAGTAAATCAATTGATGCCTCTAGTCCTGCAAACATAACACATGTTACTATTACTTGCCATCTCCGTGTGTAGTTCTCGACACAGTGTAAGTAAGTGATGGCTGCTTTAAGAAGGGTTTCAAAACACGAAACATGTGGATGATTTTGGTCTAGAAGGCGTTGTAAGGGATAGATCGAATCCTGTGCTCTAAGAGCTGATGTAGAGGACATGACAAATTTTGTGTGAAGCATCCATGCAGCATAATTTTTCGAAGAGTTTTATCTAAAGACAAGTCAGTTTCTAAGAATGCACAGAATTTGTGGTAGATACATGAATGGATGTAGAGAATGGGGTGAATGATATTTGCAGGAACACTGAAGTACTCAGAGAGGAGGCTGTCCAATTGCCATTTGTCTACCGCAAATTACACACTGGCAGGCCTGGGGCTGAACCAGAGGCTTAGTTCTGGAATACTTCATGTGATATAAACAAAAATAATCCACATAATCCACACATAAGGACTCACACACTAAATGACTGCGAAAGGTTAGGGGAGCGCTGGATCCGCACCAATCTATAAATGCTATTGTCGACACTGATGCTAGTTGCAGAATTAAACAATAGAGACATCCGACAGCAAATTAGAGGGAACTATCAGAAATACTGTTCGGGATGTTCAGGTAAACTAACAGGTAATGAATTTGGATCCACGAACAGGAAGTTCGGGAACTTAACTGTGAGGTCAATTTTGTAGAACATACGAAATTTCGGGCGCAGTTGTTGGGTTAAAATATCCAATTAAATAGTATACTGGTAGCAATACTTATGTTCCTACTAAGGACATTATCTTACTATAATTACCTTGCCCTATAATAGGAATACTAAAACTGGCATCCACTAAACACGAATCAGTTAATGCTAAACATTCGGTTATTTTACAATTTTACACCTACTAAGAAAATAAATCCCTAAAGCAGTGTCCTTGAAGATGTTACAGCAGCCAAGCTGTTGAAGACGTTCCCAAGCTCGTTTATTGCCCGTGTACTCACTGACGTACCTTCACTAAACTTATGCCGCTAAAGATATTCTCAAAGCGGGTTGTTACCCAAATTCTCAATAACACGCGGTGTGTCTGAGCAACCCACTTATCTAAAAGCAGAGTATTATTTTGCAGTTCACTCCTAGAAATCCAAAGTGTTATATTCCATTCAAGATTTCAAACATTTCGTGGGCATTTCTCACGTCTCTCCCTTCTACATGGCACATCTCACACATAACAAAACGACGAAGTTCTTCACTATGTAACTGTCTCAACCATGCTATTAACACATTTTCTGTCATTTACGTAAAAATATCCTCCTCAGCGCTGTCATCAACACTTCAATTTGCGTTCTTTTGTGTGTCAGGGCCAAAATTAAACAACGACACAAAGAAGAAGTAAAATGATACAGGTTTAGTTTAGTTTTTGTTTTTGTTTATCAGCTTTTCCATCTGATTTTAAATTAAAGTAGCTTTCAGTCTGGTGATAGCTGTTAAGCATTTTCTGAACATAAACACTCTCAAATTGAAGCTTTGAAGGAATCAGTAACAAAGAGGGGTTTCCACTCTCAGCAGAATCTGTACAAGCTGAATCGCGGAATTTGATCATTCAACTTTGACATGTAGTCTCGTACAGACGGCACATCGGAATTGTGTCTCATTGACGACCGTACTTCCTTGGTGTACAAAAACATTAACTGCAGAACTGACGGAGCTGTTACAGCTGCCTTCAATTTTGTAAGTGAAAGGAATTGTTTCACGAACAAACTTTAACCCGTTAAACGCCGATTTAAATCCCATCTGCCATTTTCTAGTAGTATTAGGAGCTCCCCATATTCTCCACGTTGACAGGATAAGGGTTAATAATAATCAGAAACACGTGCAACATAAATTACAACAAACCTCATGTCACTTAACAATGTAAAATATGCTTCGGTTGTCAAACCACATTCAGAGTCATCTACACAATAATTGCTAAATTTTACGCAATTACGTAACTATGAACGAGTTTTAGCAGTGTAACGTATACTGTACGCTAAGCGTAATGTATAATTTTTTTTATTGTTGTTAAGTGCATCTGTGGTTACTTATTAATAACAAAATGGTATTGCTTCCAGTTTACGAATATGGGGGAAGTAACATTCCGTTCCCACCTTCTAATAATACTGATAGTTCTTTCGATAGCACCATATGTATTAAGGATAATTTCAGCAAGACAGAATACCTATGGTCTTGTATTTTTTCAGTTAAATAGTATAGAAACATAATATTTTACAGTCTTTCAGATCTAGAGACACTGCATGTCACTCCTTGAACACAACATTTAAAAGTCTGACATTCAAAGGACCGTGCAACGTGATATATTCTTATAATAAAAGCCAACGAGATGCACTAATTCTCAACTTTATTTGGTAAAAGAACTCTACATGTTTCGGACAAATCTACTGTCCATCATCAGGAGTCTCAACACTGTATACACAGTGACCTCGCTATCAGATAGTCAACATAACTAGCATGACAAATACCTATTGCTGTAATTGGAGAATAAAAAACAACTAAACGCCACTTATTATTTTATTGTACTTTGTATAGGTTCAACATGTTTCGGGCACTACTATGCCCATCATCAGGAGCTCGCGACTATGATGTTGATTACCACATTGGTCTTTCCGTTCTTGGCTTGCTGTAGGTTGGAGGTTAGTTGCGGTTAGGCTGGAGTAGTGTCCGGCCTGCACTACTCCAGCCTAACCGCACCTAACTTCCAACCTACAGTAAGACAAGAACGGAAAGACCAATGTGGTAATCAACATCATAGTCGTGAGCTCCTGATGATGGGTATAGTAATGCCCGAAACATTTTGAACTTATACGAAGTACAATAAAATAATAAGTGGCATCTAGTTGGTTTTTATTCTTCAATTATCACAACGATGCACGGTCCAACAAACATCAAAAACCTATTGCTGTTTATACAGTGTTGAGACTCCTGATGATGGACAGTAGATCTGTCCGAAACATGTACAGTTCTTTATCAAAACGAACTTCAAAAATAGCGTAGCTCGTTGGTTTTTATTATAAGAACATTCAAAAGGTCGCCAAGAGTATCGTCTTGTAAAAATATGAGGTATATCTCCTCGAATTTTGAAATACGCTAACTATTCACATTGCAGGATCTCCTTACTACACCAGACTCTATTAAGGAGACTCGCTAATATAGATGTAACCGATGGAAATGAAGAGAAACCCTGTCACAAGCTACAATAAATTAACATCTGTGGTTGACTTCGCCGTTTACTTCCCGTTAATGAAAAGTCAGCAGCCATGACGATTTACTCACCACTGATTAATGACGTCAGCAACATGAGTTTTCGACATGTGTTTTGATCTACTGGTTCTTCTTCATTGAACGACTAACTACCGTAGTGCACGAAGCACAATGAAACCTGCTTTAAATGTTGACAAATCACAAGTGGCACGCTAACGATTTTCCAAATACTACGAACTAATTAGTGTGGATGTCTTCAAAGAGATCTGGTAGCTCCAACAGATGTTAATTAAGTTCATGCACTCAGGACGTGTGTGAATGCACAACAAACTGAAATTCATTTATGGATTACTTTTCTTTACAAATTCATATACCAGTAAACAGTGCGCAAGCGTCCGGTATGAAACGATGCATATCGTACCGGAGAGAAACAAATTATGGCAAAAAAGAAACATACTTAATTGGCAGATCTGAATTAGAATTAGAATAAAGATGCACAGATTTAATAACAACAACAAATTTCACTTATTTCTTAGAATATTTTATTCTTAGAGAAGAAAAGGCATGTTTATGACGTCACCTTTCCGTCTGTTTGAGTATGCCTTCCCTTAATCGACTTTGAACCAGTCCCCCGGCATTCAGATTGCACGTGAAAGCGATACCATTAGAGACAACTTCATTATCGCAAATGATTTTGTGCGTTCCGAATTGATGATGGCAGTTACCATAATGATTACATCCTTCTGAGAAGACGCCAAGCCACATAGAGTGATAAAAATTTTACGACGTTTCGTAGAAGCGTACTGGCAACACATTTACTTTTGGTTATTCTTATACCCTTAAAATGGAGATATGTTCGTCTGAAAAGTCGGTAAAATTTCGCACTGTGTTAAGCCTCACGATTGACTACCAAAATTTCGTCACTTTTCTATTACACTTTTATCAATGACAAACTGCAGGGAACGACCCAAATCGACCGTCATTTAAAGACCAGGGACTTATGACAGCTTAATTGGTGAAGGAATACAGACAAAATAGCCAAGGGTCCGTTTTGCCTGACTTTTTAATCGAGTTTCCGCATCCTTGCGGATCGCCTCTTAAATCACTCCGTCCCCTAGTCCATCAGAACATAAGTAACAGACAGGAAACTGCTCAAATTATATTTCATACATTTTATATCGGAGGGGAGTATAAATTCTTTTGATAGCTAAAAAGTAAGATAACTTTGCGTTAAATTCAACACGAATAACTGCAAAAATCTCGAATTTAATTTGTGGGTAAATAATGGAAAAAGTTGAAGAATAAGAGACCAACTTGATGTCACTAGTTATTAAGTTTTATTTCACTTCTTCTATGCTCAACATGTTTCGGAAATTAATACATTCTTCATCAGGAGCCTGCGACTTTTCTATTGTATCACCACATTGGTCGTGTGTTCTTGTTTCGATGTGTGTTGGGGTTTCGATGTGGTTGGGTTGGGGTGGTATCCGTGTAGCAGGCTGAACAATGATGCACGGTCCAATATACGTAAAACCGGAAACAATTTGCAGAGAAACTCAAATTGTACATCCTACATGACAAAGAAATAGAAATAAAAGTTCGAATATAGAAAACAAAAGTTGTCGTTAGTGCAACTGCAAGTGTAATATTTTTTCACGATGGGGTACTAACTTCTTTACTTTTGTAAAACTCAATTGTAACAAGTATCCCCTTTTAAAAAAACGCTCAATACACGTGCATGAATTCCGAGAAAATTTCATTCCCTTGACTTCAGAATTATTCTTGGAAATTTTCATACTCATTAATACAATTCACGAAAGAGACAAGAACACGATTTAGTACAAATTCTTATAATAAAACCAACTAGACGCACTAATTTCTCAAATTTGTTTTTGGAATAAAACTCCGCATGTTCCGGACAGTTCCTCTGTCCATCATCAGGAGTTTTTCACTGTACACACGGCAATGGTATATGTTATACAGGTCTGCTGACAGCTTGCAGCTGACAACTAGTTAGTTTTAGTGTAAGAATTTATCACGATGCGCGGTCACCTGAACGTCAAATTAATAAAAATTCCCAGCTCAAATGCAGAAAACTTCCCTCAGAAATAATGTTGAAGTTAATTTGCTTAATTTTGCAAATATTACAGCACACTATTTGTCTAACGTAATGTAAGTTAGTTTCAAGGCTTATTTTGTGATAAATAATAAACCTTCAAAAAAGAAAGTTTTTCATTCGAATATCGAAATTTATGACAGATGTTTGCCGTCAGTGAAACAATTTCCCCTTGAACTGTTCAAATCAATATGTATTTTCCGGGAATTTTGTAGTTGTTCGGTTAGCTGAATTCAAAGGCAAGGCATAACGTGACGTCACAGAGTACACAATACTCCTCTTCAGCTTCTTTCAGGGTTCTGATACGACATGTTTCAGAGTCACAAAAAAAAAAAAAGACACGAGTCAAACGTTGGAATTTAATGAATTCTAACAATTTCACTCTCAGGGAATAGGTTAACATCTGAAATTCTGTTGCACAAGGTATCGGCCTTAGTTTTAAATGACCTGATCGAATAGACGTTGGCGGCGGACACGTAACACGTGACTGACTGCGACAGCTTCGCCGGCTAAGATGGATGGCTGGCTTGGCAACGTCTCTTCTGTCAATCCGCGACCTCACCATTTCCGAGACAAACGTTCATTTCGGATGTGCAGACATCAAGCATGACAATTCGTAGAGAATGGGTGCCCACCGTTATGTCTCGTGTCTCGGTGGCAGTAATTTGAAAATATTATTCATAAATTCCAAATTTCACCATTGATGAGAAAGATTTGAGGTTCTCATAAGGGTGCTGATAAACATTCCCCTCTTCTGGAGTCCGAAGTCGTTTAGATTGGTACAGACGTACCAAAGATTCAGGAGGAACTGAAGAATAAAAACCAACTAGATGCTACTTATTACTTTATTGTACTTCTTATAGGCTCAACATGTTTCGGGCACTGCTATTCCCATCATCAGGAGCTCGCGACTATAATGTTGATTACCACATTGGTCGTTTCGTTCTTGGTTTGCTGCTTGGAGTAGTGTCCGGGATGTAGGCTTTAGTCTGCAGCCCGGACAATACTCCAGCGTACACCGCAACTAACCTCCAACCTACAGCAAACCAAGAGCGAAACTACCAATGTGGTAATCAACATTATAGTCACGAGCTCCTGATGATGGACACTGCAGTGCCCGAAACATGTTGAGCTCATAAGAAGTACATTAAAATAATAAGTAGCATCTGGTTGGTTCTTTTTATTCAGTTACCACAATGATGCACGGTCCAACAAACATCAAATTCAGGGGGAACTTGATGCCTCCAACTTCACAAGTCTTGTAATAACTTGAAGAACAAGGCACAAGTTTCCCCGAAACATTTATGGATATAAATCAACTTACCCGTTTTCATATCCCCGAATATTGTAACCTTCGTTGCTATTATTTTTATCGAATTTATGCGGGGTATTTCCAATTATATCCTGAAAGAAACCATGTTTCTAGGGAATACAGTGTTGCAGCTATCCTGAATTTACAATTTGTGCTACATGTAATGTTATTTCGCCCGTGAAATATGTTTTGTACTTTTACATTAACACTGTCCGTAGTATGTGTGCAGTGTTCAATATGGCTGTTTTTTGTAGTTCCTTAATTTCGTGCTTTCCTGTTATGTTGTTCAGGTGTAGACACAGTGAGTCTGAAATGGTTTCAGTCATCCCCATTATGACTGGTATCAATTTTTCTTTCACATTCAACTTATTATTATTATTACTATTATTATGTTACAGTTCTGTTCCTCAGGCTCAGTGTCAACAGGTGTGATTATCTGTATTCCCTTTTCAAGTGTGTTTGTTCGTGCGTTGTTATTTGAGGCACAATGCTTGTGTTTCTCCGTTGTCCCTGTAATTGGCCTAAGGCGTTTGTACCAGCACAGAAAGAACATTCGTTAGCAATAATGGGATAGGTCCTCCGATCAAAATTATTTCAGAGATAATAATTTCTGTAGAACTGCGCAAAGAGATTTTAGGCAAGGTACCTACCAAACGCAAGCCTTATCTCTACGCGGCAAACAGCACTCAAACTAGCGAAAATATGAGAACTTGTGTTCGAATTCAAGATTCGGTGACTGAGCACATCGAAACTGTCTGTACCTTACGCAAACACGTAAATCAACTTCTTTTTTAAGACCAATAAGCATCGCAATCCCAAATTACTGTTGACAACCAATGTAAGAACATTAATATACAAAGGAATGTGACACAGAACTAACTCATAATTAACCCTTTAAACGCCGAGTTAAATCCCATCTGTCATTTGTTGGCATTATTAGGAGCTCGCCATATTTTCCACGTTAGCGGGATAGGGGTTACATATGCATAAATGTACCACAAAACAGCGATGTGATCCGAGGTTTTCGCGGCAAATTTGGGATCAAAATAACAGAAGTATTTAGAAATTTGTTTTCTTTGTGTCACCACAATTTTGCGCATCTCTGTAATCAGTTTACACCAATTTCTTGGTGAGTGTTACATTACGTTACTTCTCAAAATTTTTAATTGTAGAGAAAATTATGGCCCGGCCAGCTTACTGAGCCCAAACGTTTAAAGTTTTGATTGGTAAAATAGAGACTTAATTTACAGAGGTGGAGAAAGGGGGGTGTACTTTAATTCTGATAACAAATTTGTGCATTTCTCTTCCACTTACGTTTTATTTAAAAATAAATAAATAACTAATTTATTTCGAATAATTGCATTTTAATTCAGTGCTGTCAATGGAACTAGACTTATATTTCACGATTTGATTAGAAATGAAAGAGTAAATTAAAAAATCAATCAAATATATCATCAGATATGTTCCTGTCATTTTCATGTTTTTGTGTGAGATGTTAAGCAGAGTTCCCAATTTAAGTTTCACACAAAAAAAAAAATCTATGAGAGTTGAAACTTGTATAGAGATACGTTTGCTGTAAATAAATATTTTTTATAGAATGAAGCAACTAAGCAACTACTGAAAAGTGTTGAGACAATTTTTGCAATAATACTAATTAAGTATTACCACGTTACAGCGCAGGAAACAGTCCTGTATTTCAAGACATCGTTTCGTCCATCTACAAGAAACTGCTGACCTATACATGTATGTGGTTAGTATACTTCGGCTAACACAAAGTGCACAAAATAGCAAATTACTTCGTATGACTTCGAAATTATATCCACAAGTATTACATAAAAATTTAATAGTATTTTGTTTTCAGCAAGGGAATAATAATAATAATAATAATAATAATAATATGAATTAATATTGTTTTTCTTCAAAATCATAGACTTAACTCTCTAGCCTTTTCAAAGAAGTTTTGCGGTCTGTTTAAAATTCTTCACCACATTAAATACTGTTTCGTAGATAACTCTCTTAATTTTATAAGGAAAGCTGTGTTAAAAGGTCATATTTGTTTGTCTTTCTTTAACATATTTCTAGCTACGTAACTGGATTCTTAAAACTTTAAACATCTTACCATGAGACTTCAGTTTCTGTTGTTAATAATACCAACCTGGTGTATACGTACGAAGGTTTGAGATGGAATCGATACTAGCGTCATTTAAGGTAGCGTAGTGACGTTTTGTACGCGAGCAGATATCAAGGAATACACAGCTGCTATTAGGGCAAATTACCTTGAAATTAAAAGAATCAGGGCGGCGGGGAAAAGCTTTTACTTTAATAAACGCTACTTTTCATAATCTAGATTAGAACATTTCAGTATTTCGTTATTGCCTCAACAGAATAATCAGTGCTGTAAAGTAAAATTGACTCAGTATTTCAATAAATACACCTGTCTGCTTAAGGCATGTACACAAAGGATCTACTTTTACAATATAAATATTCTCTTGCGCCCTAGACGAAACAATATTTTTTTACGGTTAGAGCAACACGACAGATTTTTGTTGTCCGCTGCAAGGTTATTCCCCGCCTCTTCCACGTGATCATGTCTCTTCACCGTGTTATTTTTCGTAGAAGCATACATTTATATTGTGGCACTGGGGCGTTCTGACATATTACAACTTTACAGTCACTTCTCTCTCAGGTGATTTATGTTTTCAGTACATAAGTGTCTGTATCTGAGAAATCCTTATTTTTTTATAAAAAGAATAAGTTTGTAATCGTAACCGGTTCTTTTGTATTACAATTATCTAGTTCTGAATCAGTTCTTTAGCTTCACGTAGCAAACTATATAAAGCTGAATTATAGTAATCAAAAGTCAAAGGTAATTTCAGAACTAAATTTATTTTTCTTTTTTAATATTTTTTAGATCCATTTATTTCTTCTCTTAAACTTAATGTCAGTTACCTTACCAAATGAAGCGAACATTTTTGTCCATTCAAAACGTGACCGGGGACTGTATATGGACTATTTGACCGTGAAATAATCCACCCACCTCTCGAGTACAACCAAAGACGACGACAGTCCGTCGCGACCACCAGCTTATCCTACCGGAATAATAACGTCAAACTGACATCCCAGTATTTCCTACGTATTCAGCAACTAACATCAATAAACTGAGACATTTCTGACATCTCAAAACGCGTTTCATTCGCAGTTTTGTTCACAGACCTAGAAGTAGTTATCATTTTAATAAACATGCACAGGCCTATATTTGTTTTATGTGTGATTACATGCCTAATAGTATTTGAAGCAGACTATGTTATTACATTATTGCACTACAATCCGGAGGGTCGCGGGTTCGATTCCCGATTAGATCACTGGGATTGTTCATTGACTTAATCCTTTCCTCCGCTATATGGCCTTGGGGCCGACTCAGCTCTGAACAGAAATGAATAACCGGGATTTTTCTTAGGGGTTCGTAGGGCTGAAAATTTCACCACCTTCATGTACCAACTGTCTATAAATTCTGGGAGCCTCAACCTCCTGGAGCCCAGGGGGGCCTGTCAAAGTCTGTACAGGGATGGCTATAAGATATCCTACATGCCGTGATATATTGCAGTTAACAGTTAAATTAATGTCGTTACAGCCTTCGACAAAACCGTTTTCTTTCCATATAACACGTCGAAAATTTGATTCAGGTGCGGATGTCAGAACAGATGAAAACATCTCGGTTAGCAACTAGAATGACAGTTCTTCTCCCATTCTGCTCCACGACAATGGAAACAACGAAAAAAAATTCGTCTTTTTCGAGTGTATGCAAAACTAAATATTTACATTTATCCTGGGATATATACTTTCGTTTTGAATGTTCCATTATACCCCACTTGAAAACACACAGCTCATAATTTACTCACAAAGGGTTAATCAAAATATACGAAAACTCCTTTCGTGTCCAACCAATATACCAACTGTTTGATGTTTTGTAATGAGATATTTGTTAATTATGGTAAGAATTACACTTAACACAAAAATATGACATGTAACAAGAAGCAGTTTCTAAATGTCACAGTATATAATACATAAAATTAGCAATGGGCTTTAAACAGTTAACCATAAATGTACGGGGTCCCTGATAAAAACGAAAAATAGTGAGGTTTTTAAGTATTAAATCACCAAGCTAAAATCCGTGTTACTGCAATTTGTACAAGAATCTTGTAAGAAGCAGTGAGCAATTAGGAAGGAAGAAAGAACAAGATCTGAAGTAAGGCAATAAGTAGATAGAAGAAGGGTTAATTGACAATCAAATTTTATATACTCTTTTGTGCACACGGAAAAGTAATAAACTTAAAGAGATGCATGAGTTTACGACAGTAATATTTAAGCATGTTTAACTTATTACACCCCAAATTCGTAGGTTCGAATATTATGCATTTCGTGAAATATAAATATTGTGATCCTGCAATTTGAGGTCCCAAATCCATGAACAGGCAAAAAAAGCAAAAAGAAAATTACAGATAGGGTTTTTCGTCTCATTGAATCATTCATCGATACCGGAAACATGTTAGTATCGAAAGGAAATTTTGAGAATCATTACGATTATGGAATTAAGCGATATTGGAACGAGGAGTAGCAGCTATTGATAGGTACATAATTGGAAACTAATTGGATTTAAATTACGAAGGACTTAACATCAAAATATTCTGCTGCAATTCATCATGCAAAGGAAGTTCAGATATTGTGACAGTTATAATTAGTTCAGCCAGGGAAGAGCAAACTGTTCCCTGCAAAAGAAATACACAGCTTCATAATATAAATTAAGGACTGCTGTACTGGACCATTCCATAATTATATTTGACTTAAAAATCTTCTGTTAGATATTAGTTAAATAGGAATGGCTTAATGTAGAATTGTAAAATGCTAATGCACATTTTAATATAATTAAATTTCAGAGTAAGAATTAAGTACCAACTCAGTACGTCACTCGATTATAACAGAATTCATTACTGGTGCACTTTTCCGTGTCCGAGAAAAACTACGTCTACCATTTTACAACATGTTAATGTGTTGTTTCGAATTCTGTCAAGAATAAAGGCGAAACAGATATAAAATTATGATCCAGACGGATTAGGTAAACATGTTACTAAATAAATTAGAAGAGTGGAATGTGTACATATTTTCTGCAATGTGACAACCGACCTCATTCCGGTGTAGACACTGTTTGTTAAGGTGTCCCATTTGCTCATATCTTAAAAACAGAACAAGGTTTTCGTCAATGTCGGGAAACTAGTGCTATATAATTCAGATGGCCGTGTGACGTAACACACGATATTTACTTATTTTTCCTCGCATTTAGCAGTCAAATTCCATAAAGTGTCTATTTTAAGACTATAGTAGATTACTGAGGATATAGTCCATTACATGACTAGCAAACTTCGAATATAATTTCATATTGTGTATGCTTTTGCTGCTAGAAATGGCCAACGAAGCTTGAAACTTTTAAACCTGAAGGTACATTTCACCCTATTATATCCCACCAAGACATGGGGAGGGGGAAGTAGAGCTATAGCTCTATGGGCGCTGCATGTGGTAGTTGAACCGCACGCCACAGACGGTTTACCCCGGAAAAGAAACACGGTACCAATTTTAGAGTAGGTTCGACAGTCAAAAAGGGACGGTCTGGACGGGTGAAGAAAATTTCGCCTCTCTCTGGGTTCGAAACACTAACCTTCGAGCCCGTAGAGAGTTCCTAATAGCTGACTGTGCTATCAATGCCCACTTGCAACTTCTAACGCAGAAAAAAATAAGAATTATCTAAAAATTTATCAAACATCTGTTGAGAAATTTCATCTTGAATAGGAATTTAAAAATAAAAGTTTACATTTTTTATTTCAATGGATGTACCGTGCACATTTGTATTGTTTTTATTTCAACCAACTAATGCACAAATATACATAACAACAGTATCTCTTTATATTGAACATTGCATAAAGAGATAGTGTTGTGATTTATATCTGTGAATAAGTTGGTTGAAATAAAAACAACTACTAATTTACAACAATAAAATACGCAAGATTTTACCAGTAATATACAAAAACTACTTTAAAAGATTGGAAGAATAAGGAAGGATGTAAACAGAACTTAATGTGAATTTTTTATTATTTCGTTTTCCGAAACAATTAATGTTTATCCTGCTAATTACTGAAGGCAAACAGCGAAAAGTGATCTGATTCTTAGCTTGCAACTATTGTACACGTACCGACCAGACGTACAGTCCTCCAGTTCAAACGAAACTACATTTACATCCTTCAGACTTTCCCAATTCATACAAAATTTTCAAATCCCAAACTATGTTATTACACACACAGAACATAAAAAATATGAATAGATGTCCCAGTCGTACTGGCTGTATTTGTGCTAGATGCCTCATATCTTGGTCAGCTTATCGTTCTCACAAAACATGTAGTACTCTTAGATCAGTGAGAGAAACTGAACTGCTACAGTGATCTTGCATATATAGTGTCAGTGCCTGACAGGTAAACAACTTGAATGGATTCATTAGCTACGCTTTGCGCAGTATGTCTAAATGACAAGTGTTGAATCAAGGTTCCTCGTTACACTGCACACTATTTATTCCTCCAGAATGCAATCCAGATGCGAGCACGGTTGCCTGTTCTGTTGGTTGGCGAGTTGAAGTCATAACGGGGCGGATTTACCGTGATGCTAATGATGCTTAAGCTTCAGGCTGTGGCACCATGCAGTCATATGGACAATTAGAAACGTCCGAGAGCAACAACCTTCTCACTTTTATTTTCTTCCTTACAAGCACCAGGTTTCTCCTAGACCCTTTCAGCTTTATGCATAACTGCACAGTATCATATTATAAATAATCAAATTTTACATTTTCACCCCAGTGAATCCAAAGAACTTAGTTGAATAAAGACAGACCAACTTGATGTCACTTGTTTTTTTTATTTCATTATTTAATGCTCAACATGTTTCGGATGTTAATACATCCATCCTCAGGAGCTTGTGACTTATTTGTTGAGTTATTTCATGGGTTGTATTGCTCTGGTACGATGTGTGTTGGTGTT
>Ga0123354_10001352_pt1 | contig 29438 bp, 17 predicted proteins | sample TergutLab28metaG_2_FD_97872 | JGI IMG/M metagenome (GOLD analysis project Ga0123354, IMG submission 97872) | Labiotermes labralis P4 segment gut microbial communities from Petit-Saut dam, French Guiana - Lab288 P4 | ecosystem: Host-associated > Arthropoda: Insects > Digestive system > Gut ... | reverse complement strand
TCCCGTACAAGCAACTAACTGTCACGCAGGCACGATTAACACTGCATTCCACTCTCAAGGTCATCAACGCTGTCGCGCGACGCATCAGCTGTGCAGGTTGCAGTATTTGGAACCGCAAAAAGCCCCCACTTTTCTCAAGCCATTATCTCCGTAACCGTTCAACTTTGGATATAGGTATTTTGGGTTATATCGGTACACTTTAACATAAGGAACACTCTCCCGAAGTCTGGCACATTCCTCCTGGGACACCCTGTATATATATAGCCTAAGTCGGGGAGTGTCTGGAAGACAGTAGTTTAAAGTTCTTAAAATGTTAAACAGTGATGCCTAATAAGTACTCCATATTTAAATTTGGGTTTGAATGAGAGAACTCAAGAAAGCCTACAGCCACGGATATTGCGATATTAGGGAGATAACTCATACACGTATAACTTACGAAAATCATGGCGAAGATCCTTTGACGTTACAGGTGAAACAATTTAATTTTCTTAAGTTTGTTACTTGGGGCCGGTACAGTAAAGTGATAAAGCGATGGGCTGGACAATCCGCTGTTCAATACCCGGCAGGAGCAAGAGAATTTCTCTTCTCCACAATTTCCGCATCGACTCTGGGGCCTACCCAACCTCCTATTCAATGGATACTGTGGGCTCTTCCACGGGAGTAATGCGGCCGAGGCGTGATGTTAACTAGTCACCTCTATCCATCGCTAAGGTTAAGAATGAGTGGAGTTATGCCTCATCTCCGCCTGCGTGCCTTCTTGGCACGGACAGGGACATTACATTAAGCACGCTATTTACCAACGCAACCTACTGATGGAGGCACTGCGGTAGCGCAGTTGGTTCAGGACTGCGCTATAAGTCAGAAGGTCACCGGTTCGATTCCCGATGGTGTCATTCATTGACATAATCCGCACCGTGGTCCTGGGGTCGACTCAGCCTCTAACAGAAATAAGTACCAAGAATAATTCCTGTGGGGTAAATACGACCAGTGCGTAAGGCTGGCAACCCTGTCTTGAAATCTGGAAGCCTCAACTTCCTGGACCCCTTAGGGCCTGTTTAGGGATTGCTTATCTACTGATGAGAGTACAAGGTATCGGATATAGATGCATGGAGAAACACAGAGATTTAGGGTAATGAAAATGAGAGGCGAAACCGAAGAACTGGGAGAAAAATATGTCCTACCGCTCGAATAGGTTAGTCCATGTCACAAATGCCACATAGACTAGCCCGGGATGGATACAAACCGGACTTCCGCAGTGGTAGGCGCCAAACTAACCGCCTGTTACGGGCAGACTATAATAATTCGACATCGTGGGAAAGCGCATTAGTAGACATGGTGCAAATGAATGGATCGGGAGTTGCATAATTATTCATAAGCATTCTTACAGTAAATGACATATAGGCTAAATCGTGTTGATAAAAATATGTTACCTTGTGTATTTAAATTGTATCATTTTGAAATTGGGAAAACGCTGAGTATTTAGTCTCAATTTAGTTGGTACGTGAGGTCACAGCCGACGTTAGAAGGTTAAGTGTCTTCTACTTGGCACGAAGGCAATTTGTTTCATGTTCTTGCAATTTAATTGCAATGCCCCATGACGTCATGCTGCGCCAAAGAACGTGTCTTCGTATTCCAATATGCTACTCGCTGGTAGTCATTTTAAGCTCTTTGGTTTGTCGTACTTTAGGAAATAAATAATTACGTTCATACAATTAAACTACAAATTTGATGTGTATTGGACCGTGCATTGTTGTGATAACTGAAGAATAAGAACCAACTAGATGCTACCTATTGTTTTATTATAGGCTCAACATGTTTCGGGCACTCTTATGCCCATCATCAGGAGCTCACGACTATAGTGCTGATTACCACATGGGCTCTTCGGTTCTTGTGTGGGGCTGCAACCCCGATACTTATCCAGCGTGCCTGCACCTAACTTCCAACCGACAGCAACCCAAGAACCGAACGGCCCATGTGGTAATCAGCACTATAGTCGTGAGCTCCTGATGATGGGCATAAGAGTGCCCGAAATATGTTGAGCCTATCATAAATGTAATAAAAAATAAGTAACATATAGTTGGTTCTTATTCTTCAGTTAATTAGACTACAAATTTAAACAACATCACCTCGTTGTGCCATTTGATAAGTAAAGATTTAAATTAAGACTAACGCAACAATCGATCTACGTATTTACTTCCCTACAATATATTTCGTTTGTTCCATTAGACCAGGGTCAAGTGCTATGTGCATAAGGAAAAAGAGTTCGCGGTTGAACCCGGTACCTGCCTAGGGAAGACATAAAATTACTAGAAACCTCAGTGGTGACAGATGGTTTGCTGCCTAAAGTTTGAAAACGGGGCCTCCCGAACAGGAAGCACAAGTGTCACCATTCCACTACTAAGTTCTGTAACATACAATAATGTTTCTGTGACACCATAATATCTTCATATCCTTAATATTGCTACGTGTCTCCACACCTCTCCCTCTAACAGTTAAGCAGCTCTTTGTGACAACAACGTGTCTGTCTTCACAATATCCACGTACATGTCTCCACAATATGCCTCTCTAATACCTGTAAGGGGAGCCAGGACTGCGATGGAAGTATAGTGACCAGGCTAGAGACTGGATGATCCGGGGTCCGAATTCCGGCAGGAACAAAATATTTTTATAGTCTCCACAAAGTACAGACAGATCCTGGGGCCCAACCAGCCCCCTGTTCGATGGGTACCGGACATCTCTCCCGGAGGTATAGCGATCAGGGCGTAAAGTTGAACACTCACCTCCACCTACAGTCGAGGTTAGGAATGAATGGAGCCATACGTCTACCCCCCTTACATGCCATCATGGTGTAAACACGTACAAAATTTACCTTAATAGCTCTGTGTTCCTCCATAACCTCTCTGACTCCATAGTATCCCACTACGCCTCCGTAATGTGTGTTTGTCCCCACTATAGCTTGTAAATTAACTCATTTGTTTTACTGACACTGTAATTATCAAAGTAAGTAGGCATAATGTGTTAAAAAAGAAAAGGGGATTCTTATTTCCTAACGCTGATACCATTGTAACAATTTAAATGTTTACGCTTCTAATTATTTCGAAATTTCCGGTAAGCAGTAGATGGCATAAGCTTAGGCAGACGATCAGATGAAGAGGGTCTTAGAAATTCAGAATTTCCAGTAGGCTTACAACTAATCATCTTAAATTGTAACGCATCTCGAATTGCCACAAAAAATGTCAACATGAAAATTACGAATTTAAATACTAGGGACGAATTAACAGAGTGAAACGATTTAATTCATATTAATAGGGTGATTAAATCAGGTAGGTGGAGTAGGTGGAGAGGAAACGTACGAAGTAATAAAAGAGAAATGCACATACAATTTTATTTTTGAAATCAGAACAATAGTATCACAGTCTTTTTTATATTTTGAACGTAAATATAAAAAACTGAACTGTAAAATATTTTGACTATACCAGAATCTTTTGTCTTCCAGGTTGCTATCCAAAAATTTAAAGATCAAGATTTACAGAACTATAATTTTGCCTGTTGTTTTGTATGGGTGTGAAACTTGGTCGTTGACATGCGGGAGGAAAGGAAGCTGAGGGTGTTTGAGAACATGGTGTTCAGGAGAATATTTGGACGTAGGAGGGACGAGGTAACGGGGGAATGGAGGAGATTGCGTAACGAGGAACTGAATGATTTGTACTCCTCACCCAATATTGTGCGGGTGATAAAATCGAGAAGAATGAGATGGGCTGGGCATGTGGCGCGTGTGGGTGAGGAGAGTGGGGTGTATAGGGTCTTGGTCGGGAAACCGGAGGGAAAGAGACCACTGGGGATACCTAGGCGTAGATGGGTGGATAATATTAGGATGGATCTCCAGGAGGTGGGGTGTGGGTATATGGACTAGATTGGGCTGGCTCAGGATAGAGACAGGTCAAACACACGCATCCCTACTGGCATTGTACGATTAATTCACCTAATATTAGTAATCTGCACACTGGTCAACAGTACAGAGGGGACCCATCCAAAGTGCGACGTGATGTCATGCACTGGGCACTCTGCACACCAGCCTCCTGTCCTCCTGAGGAACTGCACGACGTCCTGCAATACGAACTCAACAGGATTGGCGAATCTCAAGGCATCAAGTTCACATCCCGGATATCGCGGGATCTGTGTCACAAAGTGCACACCGAGGAACCTTTTTCAGCCGGGGACATAGCCTACCTGTAAGTATATTCTCAAGAAGTATTTCGGTCTGTCTTTTCAGGTCCCATCATTAGGTTCCTAACTGCTGTGTATCACTACCAATCATCGTAACAAAGTAGTTGCCTTTTCATGTCCCATCAGTAGGTTCCTGACTGCTGTGTATCACTGACAATCATCGTAACTAGGTAGTTACGTTTCCATGTCCCATCAGTAGGATCGTAACTGCTGATTATCATTGCAAATTATCGCACATCTCCAAATTTTAAGTTTCTGCTTCCGTAAAAAAAATGAGCATGTTGACTAAAGCGGAAATTCTTTGGATGTGTATTCCGGAGGTGCTCCAAATATCATGTATGAGAATTCTATTCTTTTTCCCGGTTTCTTCATGTGACTGCCTAGACAGCACGTTGAGATAAACAAGGCTGGTTCCTCTCTAATCCCTTCAGCTTCATCTAACTCCAAAGGGCTCTAACATCACTGGCTTCCGCTTCAGTAGATGCCCTATTTCAAGTAACCTCATATCCGTTCTTACTGTCGCACAGAAGGAAAATTTACAAGGAAGAATCATGCAAAGTGATATCAAAAGAGAGTAGCCCTCAAGAATCTGTACAGTGCGAGCAGGATCAGGACGGAACTGCAGTTCCGTCCTGATCCTGCTCGGAAGCTGTCAGCAAACCTTTATGACATATACCATTTCTGTGTGTACAGTGAAAAAACTCCTGATGATGGACAGAGGAACTGTCCGAAACATGTAGAATTTTATTACAAAAATAAATTTGAGAAATAAGTGCATCTAGTTGGTTTTATTGTAAGAATTTATCACGATGCACGGTCACCTGAACGTCAAACTGTCATGTCAACATTAGTGATGTAACTCTTAAAACGTACATTCTGGTTTCTATAAAAGTACATACATAACACTTAAAATTGCTATAATGTCTCATATATTACGGATTTTATTTTCAGATTTGTTCTGATTTCACTGATATCTTTGCTGGTGTCGAGTACGTGTTACGACTTCGCATTCTACGCTGATCCAAGTAGGTACCAGACACAATGTTTCATAAATCCTGCCATCTGACAGTCCCATTACATCATGTTCCCTTTATTTGAGCCACAACATTAAAACGTGAACAAATGTTTCGACATGTGAAATTTAATTACATTTCTTTATTACAGTGAGTGTAGTGCTCTGTAACAAGTATGAAGAAGGAACTTCATTGAATGCGTTTAAATTTCACATTAAATTCCATCATTATATTATCATTCTGTACTTAAAGAAGAACTTCATATACTTGTTTACTTCAATTCCAGTAAATTTGAACCAGAATTCGAAGTCCCTATTTTGGGGCTTGAGGGATGTATTTATTGCAGTGTGACAACGGCAGTGTACAATAGAAAATCGCCCGCCTATTTATGAAAAAAATGTAACATTTTTGTACTGTCTAGCCCTTCTGGCAGAGGGGTTAGTTCGCCGCACAATCTGCATTAATAATACTCACTTTACACTTCGCTTGCAGAGTTCATTTCCTTACTTTTGATGCTCACAACAAACAGAGACAGTTTCCCTGAACAGCACTAAATAGTCGATATTTATAATGGAGAACAGTTTGTTTACTAATTGGTACAAACATAGTCTTCCAACGTAAGTCATATTAGTTGTTTGTTTCACAGGATTAGTAAGCTATGGTAGCATGATAGCATTCAGACATGATAACATTTTGTCCCAAGGTAAATAAAATCGCCGGAAATTTGTCCGTGTTTTCATTAGTGGAGGGACTTTTGTGTAAGCCTGCGTAACTCAGTAGCAATAAACAAGTGACAACGAGATGCAGCATTTTCCCTTTCCCCGTCACATCCAAAGTCATTGCAATTCTAATACGTCCGTTCGAAGTGGTCAAAAATTCTAAGAAAATTGTTTTATTATAACCAACTGATGCACAATTATCTCATAAAAGTAAATGCCACAATAGTCCTTTGTGTAATATATACTTTTATGAGATAATTGTGCATTCGTTGGTTATAATAGAAAATAATGAAAGATAAACGGTACGTCTATTAAAATAAAATAATTCTAAGAAAGTTACGAATACACACAACTGAACCGACGGAGTAAATTATGAGTCCTTAATTACTCGTATTTGAGTTATTACAGCTTTTTGACATTGAATTAGACAGAATCTATGTTAGAAAACCTCAACTGTCTGAAATATATTTAATGTCGATCATAGACTTTCTTATTTTAGATACAAACCGCAATCGTCGTTAAAATTACAACCACTTAACCGATAAAAAAAAGGCAGAAATTATTTCTCAAACAATATTTCATACACATTAAGAACATACTAGGTCATAAAAAATGTCTAACATAAATAAACCAACGGCGATGACAGTTTCTACGAACTATGCTAGAAAGCTAGGAAAATCACAGCAGACATGCATAGTATAATAATATAAACAGCTAACTGCAGCAGGCAGCATCGCCGGTGCATTATACCACAAGCTCTAAACACAGTCTAGGGCTCCTAAGGATGGGCGAAATTATCGCCTGACACATGTTGAGCTGATTGTAATAATCAATAAAATTTATTATTGTTGCATCTAGTTGGCTGTTTATATTATTGTATCAATGATGCACGGTCACACAAACATCAAATGTATGGTACAGTAATTATAAAATCGTTTAAGTTAATTAGTAGTTTGAGTTAGGTACAGAAGGTGCTAATAAACCCACTGCCTCCAAATTCAGTGTTGACTAGGAAGGTGAGATGTTCCTCAGGGACATTCATATTCTAGTACCAGATTATAGTGCTTGATTTACAAACGTTGCAAAATTACTTTAGGATTTAATTTTTTAAGTGACTAAAAAGAAAAGTGATAGAAATAATATGACCTATTCGCCTAATAAGCTAGTGTCTCAATTTCAACATCGTGCCACCATATACTGCAAACTTCTTTAAAAATCTGCAGACCGAAGTTGGCCTTTCATAGCAGGAATACTCAGTTTGAACAGGCAGTTTTTCTATGCGATTAATCTGCCGAGTATATTACACAGACTCTCCTATTTTAATGCAGATATGTCATACATTATTCTAATGGTACGCAAGGAGTACAAGGGAAAGGCATTGAGAGTTTTGGTGAGGAACATCTGAGAAAAGCAGCACTTGAAACGCAAAGGAGAAGATGGGAGAATATTAAAATAAATCTTAAATAAATGGGATATGGATTGACTGGATAAGGGTTAACTGGAGTCACATGACTCAGGTCAGGGACAAATAGCGGGCTCCAGCAAACACGTCAATAAATTTTGAGGCAAGGCTTCCACGTTGTGTTTTTGTCTATTAATATAAAATACGGTCTAACAAATGTGCAGCCTGAAGATGACTCTTAAGAGCCGAAACATGTAGCTGAAAGCTGTAAATTAAAAAAATAAATAAAAGTTTTGTTAGACTATATTTTATTACATTATCGAATTAACACTAATATCTCTCGCTTCTCATAAAACTTGGAAAATTTCCATGACTAGATACGGAACTATCGGCTTTGAAAGAAGGGCTCTGTGGAGTTATTTATAGCTTTGTATTTAGAATATTCGAATTATAGCTCCACATACATGGTAGCTTCAAAATGTTCCTGGAACAACTGTATTTCTTAGAAATGAAAACGGAGCAATCCTTTAAGCTACATGTGCCAATATACACTTCTGCCAGCAACTGTAAAGGTGTTGAAAATATTCCTGGAAATCATTTTATGAAAGCTTTTTCAGTTCTCCCGTCGCATTATTAATGACGTCAGTAGTATCACAAAAACTCCCTCCCTTCAATGCTGATTTTGTTGAGGGAACATGTAAAAATCATCTGGGTCCAGGTCAGAAGAATACGGGGGAGGCTCCAGTCTTTTCACATTGTTCTTTGTTAAGAAATCCTTGACCAAAACCTACCGGTGTGCTGGAGCATTGTCATGAAAGGCAAACCAACTGTTTTTCTCCATTTTTCGGCCTATGTAAACCAAATATGTCAATGCGCATTTCTTTATTCACAGTAGTAATTAGTGTAAAATATACCAGCGAATTCTGGGAAATTGTTGAAGCTACTATGTACAGTAAAAGCAATTTCACGCTGAATTTCAGTTCATTCGTAACATTTACATATCTTCTAGCTACGAAGAAACTGTCAAAACTACAGACAGTGTTCCTCTGCTTTTCTGCAAGGCGAAACTTAAAGAAACTTCTAAGCGACAATTCCATTCACCCGGCTCTCGATGCTTCCCACGGCTCCAGACTTCTGTTTATGCTTTTCATCATCATGGGTCACAGGATCACTACATATGGAGGGCATCCCATATTCAATGCGGAGACCGAGGAAAGGGTAGGCTTCTCTATATTACAGTAGAATGAATAAGAAGCGCTTTCAGAACTGCAGTTCATCACATAAACCTATAGCCCTCCAAGGGTATAATGTATTTCTGAGTCACAGCAAAATGTTTACCTTTTGAAACACCGTTTACCACTGGTCCTAGAATATTTTGTTTCAATTACATTAAAGTTTACTGCCTATTTACCCGAATTAATTAACTCCTTCGCAAGAAAAATAGAAATTTAAGAATCGGGACGTCCATTACGTATATAAATCCTTCAAATGTTCCATATATTTTAACATAAGTTTTATAAGATTAGCAAACACTACCAAAACAGTCAGCTCTTCGTCAAGATATGGCTGTTATCTTTGTAACAGATATTAACTGTTCATTTGTATCCTTACTAACGCATCTCCTTCTAGTGCCGAGATTGGCAACGCATGAAACATGTCTCTACACCCACACATCGCCATAACGTGTTAACTAAATTAATCACATATTCAACTTTGCTTCGCCCATTATTTCTAGCAAGATAGATAACACAAGTAACATTAAAGGTCATAATCTCGTCCTAGACACCTTGTACTAAGCATATATAAAAACTTTAAGATTTCAGTTTTTCAAGTGCTTACTAAATAATTAACTAGCCTTTCATATTTGTGTTTGTTTCACAGTTATTTCGCAATATACCATCCATGCTCCTTGCAAATGGCCCGGTCATAGTCGATGGCTTCTTCGCTCTAAGTGGCGTTCTGCTGGCATACCCTCTACTCGTTCACCTAGGCAAAACCGAGCGCACGAATATAGCATTGCCAATAATTGTGCGATTCATTAGGTAAGAGAAACGAGCAACACGGCCTTGTAAGTAAGTTTCAGACATTATAAACTAATACTGCTAATACATATAGGCCACTTAAATTAAGGAAATTCGCAAAACTGCCAAACATCTGTAAACAAGTCTACACTCTTGCACAGGTTGACACCCTCGTACATGATGTTGGTGTTCTTTCACGCGACCATTCTCCCCCACATCGGTTCTGGCCCGTTTTGGAACGCCACGGTGGGGCTTGAACAACACCGATGTTTAACAAACTGGTGGACAAACCTCTTGTACATTAACAACTACATAAATGTCGGTGATATGGTGAGTAAATACTTTATTGACCCAAAGTGACTGAAAACGACGTCTTCGATATTTGGGTTCTATTCTAGTTGAGGGTTCATTCTCTTATAGCAATCTATACTTCATCTCGTCCTCCACCTATTTTTATTTTTCCTATTCCTCCTCCTCCCTCTTCTTCTTCTTCTTCTTCTTTTCTCCTTCTTCTACCGGTTCAGCCCTTTGCGAGCCACGGCCACGGCCACCCCCCAACTCCTTTCTCCATCATGCCCTTATCCTTGCTGCTGTTTTCGAGTTCCGTGGCTGAAGCAAATCCACGGCCATAGATGATGCCAATGAAAAATTCCAGTGACACCATCGCTGTGCCTCAACCAACTGCGCCCGCGGGTGCCCTTTTTTGAACACTGTCCAGGCAGAATTCCAACAGCGTATTTCTTAAAGTAGGTGTCTGTCGTATATTGAAACAGAAAACACGTGGATTAGAGAGTACATGTGACATGTTTAAAGCGTATCAGGTAGGCCAACTATGAGGAAAGGTACCGGTTATTCATTTTGATATTTTGGCGTCGGATTTCACAACAACTGCTGTATAAGTAACTTCGCAAAGCTTTTCTTACCCACGTTTATGATCACCCCATCATCCTGAATGAAATACGCGACAGAGCAGCGTAAAATTTCCTACGGCCTTACTAACTGCCCATCTCTCGCTGTCGCCGGAAATACTTTCAACACCAGTTCTTCAGCAACGTAAATACTTGTTTACCGCTTCGGCATCCGCTTTAGCTTTTGCCTTTTAATCTACAATTACAGGGATCAAACTCACAGTCCGACCACTGAAATACGTAACTGCACATCGATAATTTATCAAAGTAAAGTTCTGGTACAGAAATGTGGTTCAGTTCCTGAAGTAGATTGGAATAAAACAGCCTTGCAGTATGTGTGTATGACTGTGGTTGAGTACCTATCCTATGAATTACCATCACCACATTACTACAAGGTGAATGCTATATGTTACTTAAAGAAATGGAATGAAAAGAACCTATAATAAAGAGAAAGCATCTGTCCGTCTGTGGCCTGTTTTACATTAATGCCATGCTGTTCCGTCCAGTGTAACTCCGTAATGTGGCCTGTTATGTTGTAAATTAGTGTCACGCTGTTCCATCCAGTGTAACTCAGCAATGTAGCCTGTTATGCATTAGTGTCCTGCCTTTTGTTCGGTATATGTTCAACACTGGTCTGTTACGCCTTAGTGTCATATCGTTCTCTTACAGTGCATGTTCCAGTCGTGGTACCTAGCAGCAGACTTCCACTTGTACGTCATTTCTCTGCTGGTAGTCAATGCCATATGGCGCTGGCCTCGCCTGGGCTACACGGCACTGGGAACCCTGACGGCACTCTCTGCGCTCATACCCTTCGCTCTCATCTACCAGAACGAGGAGTCTCCTCTTCTCTACCCGTACCCGGAGTAAGTACAGCTCGTGACTGCATAGCACACTTGTCCGTGTGCATGCCAAGCGACCATTAATCTTAACCTCAAAACTATATGGTGACTCATGGGCCAGCTGCACAAACCGGTCGCTTTAATGCCCGGAGGGGGGAGGGGGGACACCTGCACTTATTTGAACAGCATGTCGGCTGGGTCCCAAAGCTCGTATGGACACTTTGTAGGAGATGAAAATCCAGTGCTTTACCGGGAATCGAGAGGAGATGGTAGAACTATTTCAACAATTGAAATATCTGCCAGAAAGCCTGGAGACGTCTGGCCTGAACGTAGTAACAAGTTCAGGAGAAAGTATTTGTCTTGTTGGGGAGTTTACAAATTTACATTCGGTTTACAGCACATATTTTTAAGGAAATGAGATGACAAAATCAATGTCAATTCTTGGGATATAGAACAAATATTTAGATGTACCTTCCAAGGAATTTACTCAAAAGATAAATTAGCAGCAGACAACTGATTTTCACGGAACCTTTATTGATCTGGTACAAAATGTGTGCTTGCCATCAAACTGAACGTAGAGATTAGGAAATGTAGAGAATATTCAGTTGAAGAACCGCAAGGAGAGAAGCAATTGGGAGAATAATATGTAAATAAAAGAACATTATTAAAATGCGTCCTAAGTAATTTTAGGTAGGGATGGATATTGGATTAACATTATAAAGCAGGTCCAAAACTAACTTGGTTGATCACGGCAAAGAATTTCAGATGCCATAAAATCAAGCAATTTCTTGACTGAATGACTGACTGACTAAACATATGTAGCACAGTCGATCTTGAGACGATACTAAGTTCTCAGTTTTTAAACAAATTCCCGGAATGTTAAGAAAACCTAAGTATCATTACCATAGTCTTATAGAAAATCCGCCACTGCTCCCTATTCTGAGCCAGATAAATCCAGTCCACATCTCACCGTCTATCTTAAACGTCATTTTTAATACTGTCCTTCCGTGTATGACTAGGTTTTCGAAATGATGTCTTTCCTTCGAATTTCTCCTTCAAATTCTGCTTTCCTTTCTCCTCTCCAAGGAAGCCACATGCCCCGTCCAATTTATTTTCCTTGTTTTTATCACCCGAATTACATCTGACGAAGAATACAGATCATAAAGTTCCTTATGATGCAATTTTCTCCAGTCTCCAGTTAATCCTACCTTTTTATACACAAATAGTTTCCTCTGCACCTTATTCTCGAAGACCCACACGTTTGTAATTTTTTAAATAAGACCTTTGATTAAGCATTTATTTGAGCTCTAAGAAATACGTTTTACTAGTGTTACATCAAAAATGAGTTACCGCTTTTTACAGAAACGTTAGGGATGTCAGAGCTAGCCAATATTTCCAGTCCATGTACGTGGCAACTCACAACAGAGCTGCGCCCTACTTCGTCGGCGTCATTATTGGCGTCCTTCTCTATAAACTACGGGATAGAGGATATAAACTCGGGAAGGTATGTATTACATAAAGGGTGATTAAAAAAGATGGACTCAATTGAAGAGTAAACGGCGCCTCAACACAAGCCAGACAGTTGGTTTTGGTATTCCAAGTTCTCTGCTCGCTCTACGGGTTGATTTGAATGGGCTACGCTCAAAAATCTCTTTAATTTGTGTCACGTTCTCCTCCGATACACGCAAAAAATATTGTGCTGCATAGTAGCCATTTTGTTCTCAACTGACGCTGCTGCACGGCTGTGCGTTAGGTGAGAGCTCTAGTGATGATATTTGAAAATTTAGGACTTCCTCTTTCAAGCGTTATGCAGGTCATTAACATATCATGTATAGTTCAGGAAATACAGAAGTACGAAATTGAGTTCATCTTTTTGATCACCCTGTATGTGGGCTGGAATAATATTACGTTATCTAATTTTGTCACGGGAAACACACATCTGCATATGCGTCAGCCTTCTCACAATATTAGTCTGATAAATGACGATTACAGTCCTCTCTCTAAAACCTCGCACCAGGTGTTATGCTTTTCTAACCAAGTAGAACTAAAAACACGTTAAATATAATCGCTATATATTCTTAGCGCTTAATCACTATTTAATTTCCGCTCGACGTGTGCCTTTCTTTAGCACTTGAGGAAATCAAATGCCTCTTCGTAACTTTGGTTATTTATCAGCACGTAAAAATCGCTGCAGTGCGGAAGTACGCCTAAATTATACTTACTTATTATTAAATATGTTCCACGAACTAAACGATGTTAGTGCAACATATGCCTTGTAGTAATTACTCTCAATAAGCCACACAACAGCAGTTTGATGCATTGAAATTTCGTCACGCAATAAAACAGCAGTAGGCATTCAGCGCTTGAGCGGGTGAGCATTCGGGGGAAAAATATACGCGGTTTTTTAGGGATCTAAAGATTAAATTATCAGCTGTATAAAAGAGAATGGGGGACCGTGGTGGCACAGTGTTTAAAGTGCTGTGCTACAAATCGTAAGATCGCTGGTTCAATCCCAGCTATTGTCTTGGGAATATTTCATTGACATAAAATCCTCCCGATAGTACTATAGCCCTGGGGTCGACTCAGCCCCTAACAGAAATGAGTACTAGGAGCATTTCCTGGGGGTAAAGGCGGCCGGTGCGTAAGGCTGACAACCTTACCACCATCCTGTGCTGTTGTCATGAAATCTGGGAACCTTAACTTCCTGGAACCCCCTTGGCCACTCTAGGCCTGTAATGGGACTGCTTTACCTTCTTATAAAAGAGAATGAGATAAGAACCCAAACCTGGGGTATAATAAATGGACTTTCTGGTTTACTGAACAGTGGTTCTTCATTTAATGTCCCACATATGCGCAGAGGCTTAGTATCAAGTACGCGTTAACAGTCGCATAATAGAAAACACTGCTACAGAATGACAAATTCGATACCGTTCCCTGTAAGAAAGCATTGTGTTTAACATTTTAATGCAGAAGAGTTTCAGCGTTTCACTAATTTCTGCTTTATGTTCAGTACGAATATTATGTGGCCAATGTTTTGTTGAAATCCAGTAATTAATATATTACCTTGAGAAAATAAATTTCATATGTACTAGGCTGTGTAGAGATTCTTATTCTTCCTCTACACAAATGATATAAACAAACAACCCGTGACCTCAAAATCGATAGCATTCCAGAGATTTGGTATCAAAATTTGTAAAGTCCAGTATCTTTGACAATTACATGCTGTATTTTATGTAACACAAAGACTGTACCTTAAGCCTCAAAGTTACACGAAATCAAATGAAATAAGAAAGCGGTTATTCAATGTAAATACGTATATAAAGTGGCTCTGACTCATTTGAAGTTTTTTTTTAAATGTGACATTCCATTGTGACACAAATACACAAAGATCATGAATCACAACAATTTTCGTATAAGCTGAAATTTATCAGTTACGTGTTTCGGCTTACCTATAGAACAGCCATCAGCAGGCCATAAGATACAAAGGGAAAATTATACATGTGTTACACCTTATCTAGTTTTTGCAGTATGTGCGTTGAGATCTCAAATTTTATATCATAAAATATGTGATATATATATATATATATGATGAGCCGAAAATTATTGGATAACAGATAAGTGTATAATAGCAATCAGTTAAAGTTTAGAATAATTGCAGTTATAACGTAACATTCACACTGTTTATGAACTATTAAAATTGTTAGAATTATTAAAATTACTAAAATAGATGCTTCTCAGAATTATTAAAAATTTTAAACATTGCTTGCTATTGTCGTACATGCTTTATTTATTTTCTTTTTGGTCTTCCACCACAGGGAAGACATAAGTGTGGATATATTTTCGGAATCCCCTGTTGCTACATCAGCCACTGTACTCTCTCACTGTTTAGGAAGCACTATCCGAGTGTTCAGATAACACGACTGAAGAAAACCTTAGAAAAAGAAAAGAAATTAATTGCCATCAACACAACTAGTAAGTGTTACATCCCTAATTTGGCAACATGTTTTAACTTTCTTCAGACCAGTAATACAAAATACGTAGAGGGAATTTTGTACAATTTTGTTTTTAAGTTTACTGACCTAAAGATCTATACTGAGGTCGAAACGTGTAGCCAAATTAAAGACAAAACACTCACCAGTCGTGTTTACGACAATTTCTTTTGTTATTACACTCGTATCTAAAACAAAGGGATCACAAACGTATACAAATCCTAGGAAATTGTCAGATTAGGGTCAAAGTCTATCTATTCCAGAACAACGCTATCGAAGAATAAAGCTAATAAGCTAAACTGCTCAACAGGCCAATGTGAATCTCTAGCAAAAATAAAATATTATTTACAATCTTTGGGAAAACCAGCGATTAATTTACTGGTGTAGGAATTGTCATAAGATGAACCCTTAATTATTTTTACAGCTGCTGTCTCACATCGCCTACCTATCATGTGTCTGGGGGTTAGGGGTAGCCGTAATACTGTCAGCGTATATGTTCTTCATCCCAGGAAGGCCCTATAACGCCCTGGAAGCTGCAATATACGGTTCCTTACATCGCATCGGCTTCGCTTTGGCTGCGGCAGGATTTTTTGTCTTCACCACGTGGGGGCAGATAGGTGAGAAAGGTCTTGCATGTTTACCAACCTGAGTCTCAAGCCGCGGGTTGCAAGTAACAGTGTGCAAAAAACAGAGAAGTTCCAAACGAACTCCACTGGATTATAAGACTATTCCAGCTCATAATCTTCATATCTTACTAGCTGCCATGTTCCCTTATTGCCTCTAGCCCGTAGACTAGTCACTACACTGACTGAAGTATATAAACTACCTATATTTTTTATTATTTTTATTTACTAATATTTTTATTACGTGGGCCGGGTAGCTCAGTCGGTATAGCGACTGAGCTACGGGTTGGACGGTCCGGGATCGAATCCCGGTGGGGACAAGATTTTCCGCCCGTCAAGACCGGCCCTGGGGTCCACCCAGCCTCCTGTAAAATGGGTACCGGGTCTTTCCCGGGAGTAAAGTGCGGCCGGGGCGTGCTGCTGACCACTCACCCACTTGTAGTGCCGCGGTCATGGAAGAGTAGAGCTATACGTCTACCCACCCTCTGGGCCACACCGGGCCTGTAACGGGATCACTTTACCTTTACATTTTAATATTTTTATTTCACTTGTTTGTGTAGAAATCGTGTTCGTGTTTCATGTACAGATAAACCCGGTTATAACGACATTGATTTATGCGACATCTCGTCAATAGCATCAGATATTCTGTTGTACCAAATAATTCCCCACTGTTAACCATAACATTACACTCCTCGGTTATAACAACACTCATTTATAACGACATAGAATATCTTTCATGACGTTATAAAGGAGTTCGACTGTCTTGCTGTGCGACGATTAGGAACGGGCTTGGTTTATGAATGACACTACAAGGAGGGTTTGAAATGGTACAGCATATCCCAGGTCATGATAGACCTTATTTTGCAATGCCGTCACAACACATGTTTCCATTTTTCTATACAATCGAGCCAGGCCCCGTCATGAAACACTCAAACCGAAGTTGTGACGTCACTTTCAAACCGAGCTATATCCTAACCATGAAGTATCCAGTGGACGTGAATCACAAACCAAGCAGTAGTTTAAAAATAGCATATGGGTAATTTAAGAACTCGATAACCATATCACTCCGGATGTGACTCAATCACTCACTAACACCCAGCGTATAATATACAGAAAGACATTTTTCTTTCATTCCCCGATATATATATATATATATATATATATATACATATATATATATCGTGTTTGTGTTTCAGATATATACCAGAAGTTCTTCTCCTCTAAGCCTTTTGTTGTACTTAGCCGTCTGACATACGGCGCCTATCTGGCACACACAATGGGTCAGCTTTATGACCAGGGAACACTCCGTGTGCCGCGGTATCTCTCAGCTTATACAGGGGTAAGCATGATAATATGCAGACTGTACTACACAGCGTTCAGAGCCAAGTAATGTAACCAAATCACGTTTGTTACTACCAAACGTAAACACGTCCGTCTGTTACGATTTTATTTCTTCGTTCATGCTTCTGTTACGCATGTCTACTTCGGGAGTTGTAAAATGGGTGCAGCGATGATTGCTTTTTTCTGGAATTTGACGCTATGCCAATGGGTAATCGGATCCCAACGTTTCGACGTTTTGTAGTGCCGTCACCCTCAAGGATCAATAGGTCTTAGACGAACGTTGGAATTCTGTTAACCATTAACGCAACATAAAATCCCAGTAGGATGGAATCGACAGGTACACCACTACAAAAACATAAAAATTTGAATGCATCGATGTAAGAATTAATGTAACTTGATACACGCAGTAATTGTGAAGTTATCGTTGACGTGACTTCCTTATTACTGTAAAGGAAATAAATTATTACATGAATTAACGAAAAAAGTGCCAAATATGTTTTTTTTTTATTTTGTTTCAGATGTGGCTGACGATGGGTGACGTCACATTTGCTTTCGGCATCTCATTGTTCCTCCTCTTACTGGTTGAAGCTCCTTTCAGATCTATAGAAAAGACTGTGCTTGGAAAACATAGGTGATATACTGAGAAATTATTTATTCAAGAAGAAAGACCGAACTGGACGGGAGTTATTTTGGTGCTAAGTCCATTCATCTTCTCTGTTCAATAAATGTGTTACTCTTGTGTATCTTATTAGTTTATGGCAGTATAGCAGGCATGAAACAGTATAATGATGTAGCCAAACGCTGCGTGTTCATTTTAGACTAAATTGCCTGGCCTATGTATAAGATAAATAAGTGCAGTGAATTTCCAAGGTAACAAATTACGTTTATTAATGTGGGCGCTGCTTCAGAGCCTACGATGACAGCAGATACATCTCAAAATGTTGAGTGAACATTCAATTCGAAAATACTAGAATTAAATTTTTTCCATATGGGGCGCAAACTAGAAGACAGAACTTCGAATCACACATCATTTTGAAAAACTGTAGTATTCTAAAGCAATTATGATAGGCTTAACCGACAGCTTACAGGAAATTAATGGAAAAGTGTAAATTTCATAAGGTGGTGAGAGAGCAGGGCCATTCAGTAACACTTCAAATTCCATGACAATGTTCTTCGTATTATTTACATTATTGTAACAATTCCACCGTGCGTACAGACACACTCTAGCAACAATTTTTTAGCGTCGTTACCTTCAGTCTTCAAAGTTATAAAAGCTTAGGATGTTTAGTTTTAAAACAAAAAAGGCGTCCCCCGGTTTACGTAAGCCCTGACTTGCTTATACCCCACCACACATACATAATTCCCATAAATCACATATAAAAACTAAAAAAGCTGCGTAAATATTACCTTATACTTGGAACGTAAATTCTGTTACCGGAGACTTTTTGAACGACACACGTCCAAACTGAAAGACTGCGCCACATGAACTGAGGTACCCTCCCTTAATAATGCTCTTCCAGTGACTCAGTTATATTATCTACTATTAATTTTAATGTTTTAACACAAATGAATTTTGCTTTGTTCCTCAGTGGTCAGTTACGGGTTTAACTGTACGCACACACGCCGCCGCTTGCACTACGTCAATAAGTACAGGTACATGTATAAATTTGTCGGTCCCAGTGTCCACGCGGTCTAAGGTGTAGGTCGGCGGCCGCTCGCCTGTCGAGATTGTGGGTTCGAATCCCACCGGGGGCATGGAAGTCTGTCTGTTGAGTGTTGTGTGTTGTCAGGTAGAGGTCTCTGCGACGAGCTGATCACTCGTCCAGAGGAGTCCTACCGATTGTGATGCGTCGTTTTGTGCGACATAGAAACCTCGTGGATGAGGAGGTCCTGACCCACTGGGGGGCTGTTGCGCCAAAAACAAACTTATATGAGTTTTATGGAAACAGGGTCGGATTACGGAAAGTTTTACATAAAGGAAGCCGTATGTCAGTCGGTGAGTGTCTGTAATGGAGAGCTGCCTGTGGGGGCGACACCACGGGTCGTCGACGAGGAAACATATGAACTTAAAGTTTTAGTGAGAGAAGTCGAGCATTTGGATGATATTTTAATTTTGCAATCGAAGGACTGCATTCCGAAGAAATTTTGGTATAGTGGGAAAGGATCCATTTGGGCGTCAATGTTGAAGGTAATTTTGGAAGGGAGCGCTGCATATTTGGTTTAATTATAAGACGTTTGGGACAAATCTCATGAATAACACACCACAGTCTATTATGAAAGCAATTCACCTACTAACATGCTGTATACGTACTCGTATTTTAGTTTGTTCTGAGAACCAGCTGAACTAAATACACACTCTTGGGGGCGAAACGCTGTGTTATTTACCGTTAAACCAGGTGTCCTACGGACCACTGGAGGATTAAACAGAATCATATAGACAAATATCCTGGCAGTGTACTGCACATGCACATACACGCATACAAATGCATACTCTCATCGCAGGGCTGACAATACCATCCGTTGCGAAAGTCCACTTGTTTAGAAATTTATACGGCTAATCAGTATTTTTACACTTTTGTATTTTGGTAAGGATAACTTGCGCAAATAGCCGATCTCAGTGGCCGCGCGGTCTAAGGCGTTGGTCTACGGCCGCTCGCTTGCTGGGATTGTGGGTTCGAAACCCGCCGGGGGCATGGATGTCTGTCTGTTGTGAGTGTTGTGTGTTGTCAGGTAGAGATCTCTGCGACGGGCTGATCACTCGTCCAGAGAAGTCCTACCGAATGTGATCTGTCGTTGTGTGTGATCTAGAAACCTCAAGAATGAGGAGGCCATGGCTCGCGCTGGGCTGCAGCGCCACAGGAAAAACAAACTTACGTAAATGAAAGAGCTGCCACTGAACGGCTTACACGCCTAGCTGGAAACAGTTTTTCCTAAGTCTGACTTATAAACACTCCGCAATGTTATACTATATTACGATGGATTTTTACTGTCATATTCTTATTATCTACATTTAAACCTGTTAATTAAAATATACGCTTTTCAGTCATTTTCTGTGTTTATGTGTTTTTGTACCGTTTGCTTATTAAAGAACAGGTTCGTGGAAAGGATTACGTGGAATGATATTTCAAATCGACAAATGTCGGAAGAAGTCACTTAATTTGAAGAGATACGTAACAACGCCATGGAGAAGTTTGTTTTTTAAACTTGAAGACACAAGCGAATTAATAAAAAACAGGAATGTTTTAGTCTACACGTAGTTTGTATGTTGTTACTTCCCAATAACATAAGAATACTTGGATCGTGAATGTTGTAAAAGCAATAATCCTGCTAGTTATTACTAAATGCTTGTTCAAGGTTTTAACAATAAGTACAACAGCAAAGATAGCAGCGGTTCATGAAATGATGGGCCTCACAGACGTAAAAATGAAACTCCTCTTTAATAAGGCCACGGTATACTGGTTGTTAATAATGATGCTGGAAACAGAACTTGCAGGATTAATTTCAAACAAAAAGTCTCTGTCTTATTTGTAACAAGACGACGAAGCCCAGACGTAGGATAGAAACTGGTTAGCTTCTCAAACAGACAGTCTGCCCAAATTCGGAATTTCACAGTTGCATAATTAATTTTAGCTTCTATAGCTACTTCAACATGTAAAAAAGGCTGTTAATGTTTTTAACAAGAGGCCAAGCCTTCAGGGCTTGTGATCTGGTTTCTGCCGCAGTTAAAAACCACGACTCAGAAGATAAGACAGAATTTAGACACCGACAGCATGTAATATTCATAATTAAAAAGTCTTCAATTACAAGTAATCTCTCTACAGAAATGTTTAAAGCAAAAATAAGAGATTTTTAAAGACTTCGCCACTTTTTTCTGCGGGTATTTTCTCGCCCGGAAGTGATACGTGATTAATATTTTAAAGATTTAATTCCCTCTGCACGCAAATCCTAAAACCTAAACATTCCTTTATCTGATGGGTTTGCAAGACCCTATGCTGAGCTCTAGAATCTGTTTGAAGTGAATTTTTTGTAATGTCCATTAACCGCTCGTGTGAAAGTCGAATATTAAGTCAATGTCCTTAATTTCACTGACTTAATATCGCCAAGCGCAATAATGTTTCGTGTCCAACGAGACTTCAAGATGCAATGTGTTTATGCATATATATTAATTTCTTTCATAAGCAATTTGTTTAAATTGGTCAACGGAATTATGTTGTAATTTAATAATCTGTATGACGTCAAACAGCAAATATGTATCACAATTATCCACCTTTATGTTACTGTCCACAGGATATTAAAAAAAACAACAAACCTAGACACATACTCGTATATTGTCTCTTCTGAGCTATTATGCAGCGTAGATTGGTAGTTAGTTACGGGCTTTTCGGGACAATCTACAGAACCCATCTTCAGGGGTCAAGCAGTTCAAGAAGAATGCTTGACCGTTGAAGACTGAATCAATAGTTGTCCCGAAACGTCGATAATTAACTACCAATCTACTCTGCGTAATATTCTAGAAGACAGAAGATCTCATTTAGACCGCGGCAGAAGCCCTAAATCACTCATCAAACTCTGAATTAATTCTAAACTTTAAAGTCGCTGGTTCTACATCTGTGTTTCGTAATGATGGAGGTATAATGATCAATAAAGACGCACGTCACTCTAGAACTCCGCTTCGGATTTTATCTACAGAAATTACAGAAATTGGTGCATTACCGTATTTGTGTGGCCCCTGAGTGTTCTTATGTTTTGACAAAAAGCGTAAAGGAGCAAAATTCCACAATTATCCTACCGTTCATTTTACTTAGCAGTAATCGCCAAATACTATTAACGATTAGTAATTTTCGTTGGTAATTCTTACACAGCAAAATATCTTTCGTAACGTAGGCGCACTATGTTGTGTTTTTCTGACAGATGTTATGTTTCCGCTGAAAATAACACCAATGTTGTGTTCAGATTCATATTACGTAAGCAATTAATATTTTATAAAAATAAAAAAATATTTCCGAACTGCGTGTATGATATTAATTCCTTTTCTCTTTTTCAATCCCAGTTCCTACCAGAAAGTATTTGTGGGAAAAATATGTAATAATTTAATTGTACACAGGACCTAGACATGTTTATCACATTTCCATTCGTCAGTATGTATTTACACAACACGCTGTATTATATGACAAAAATTTACGCCATACATAAATGTGTTTGAGCCATAACACAATCTCGAAATTTTATAAAACGATGATGTAGGTAATTTGTACTGTGTAAGAAGTCCAATCAGTGGCTCACAAATCCCTGATGAAAGCAATTAATAATACAAACTCACATCCACATTTTTCAGCGTCTCATTTTCCAAAAAAAAAAATATCGAGTTGATATGTTACGTGCTGGAAAACGAATCTACCAATAAAATAGGATTACTCAAATTTCAATGTGCATTTTTATGGACGACAAATCTGTAATGTATTTATTCGACAAATTGCCTTTATTTTATTGTTCCCCTGGTGCTCTGTTCAATAATAAGAAGTGAGAGACCGATTAATGAGTAAAGTTTATCGCGAAGAAATTAAGAGCTGGTAAAGAAATTAGTGTGTTTTGTCTTCTTGTCTAACAACGTAAAAAGGCGAAATAATTAATGATATAATTTTACCTGTTGCTACTCATGGATGTGACACTTGATATTTCATTCTGAACAAGTAACCCAGAGTACAGAAATGAATACCTGAACTTGTGAGTCAGAAGAGGCTCTGGAGAAAAGTGTTAATGTATATCTTTGTACTGTACTCGTTACTAAATATTCAGATGGACTTCGACGTTCATTATGTCAATAAAGAGCATGAAAATACAGGGCATATTCCCGTTTAGTGACTCCTATGTACACTTGTGGAGGAGCTTCAAGTAAATAAATATCACGTTCTGTTGGACGTACTGTGATAAGACAGTCGTTATAAACTTGTTTAAATGCCCTTATCTTTAGACTATGTTCTGACATTCAATACCGTTTCTGAGCTCGTCTAGACGAATACTTGGGAGTGACTTTTGTGAAAGCGAAGGATTTCCTTGGTTTCATTTTCCACATACATCAACATTTCTAACAGGTAAATAACAACGAGAATATATTTTACGTATCGACAGTTTCCAGTGGATTGTTTTTCCACCACAACGGGCTGATGTGGTATTTTCGAGGCGGTGAAATTTAGATGTTATTCTTGTGGGTTATAACACATCAGCGCATAGGAAAAAAGCTCTGACGCCATCTTATGGGTACTAATAGAGTTACTCCGAAACTTAGGTAACCATTTAAGAGACTGCGGTGTCATTCAAAAGGTCATCATTATCATTGTCATCATCATCCAAATTTTCTGCATCACGACAACGGGAAAACATATACCTAGAGTTTAGTGAACTGTAAAGTTATCCCTATACAGGATTGACAGGCCTTTAGGGCACTTGTGAGAACGGTTACGGATTTTCGGGTTCCATACAATGCGCAAAATTGCTGCACTAGCTGAGGAACTAGCGGCTTCTCAAGGAAGGCTGTGTTCCATGGAGTTTATGTTCTGCAGCTGTTCACAGTGTCTACACAGCCAGTAGCGAGGATGTATACGAAAAAAAGATGAATAGGTTGGCTCTTTCCACTCCTATTCTTCCTCGTACTCCTACTGTTACAGCTACTCTTAAGCCTATACCTACTACTACTACTACTCGTGCTACTACTCCGGCTGCTACTTGCACAGCCACTGGCGCTCTTGTTCCTGTCCCTACTTCGTACTCCGTAGGATCCAGATTCACATCTCACGCCTAAGACAGGTTAGTCTTACGAAAATGTCCGCGGTTTTTCTCAGTCAATCTAGGCAAATTACATTATATCAATTCAAAATAGGCCACGGCCGCTTCCTGCTACATCCTGGCCAATTCATATGTCACTAATTATCCCACCACACACCGCTGCTACATATTTTCAGATACTGGAAATGTTTTTAATTAAGGCACAAATAATGGGATATTGCTAGATGTTCCAATCTTTCAGACTAAACATTTTCCCCAGTTTTGAATTCATTTCGCTTTGTAATAACTCTCAATGATTTATCTCTTCATATACTTTCGTTCTATTATCACTTATGCCTTGATGCAGATAATTTATTTTATAAGCACATCCGTATTCTTGTCTGTTTACTTACAGGCATTTTATGTGGGAAGGAATGCATACTTTTAAATCAGGCATATGAAGTGCTGAATATATGTATGTCGTAATGATATGATCTAGACCGTACACAGCTACACATGTGTGTTTCTTATTTTATCTAGTATTACGTGTACACCCATTAACGAGGTATTAAGGCTGATAAATTAATTATAATTAAATATATTGACAATCTGTACATGTCTCTTATCAGTTTAACTTAGAAGATCAGAAATAAATTCGTACGTGCATGATATTCTAATTATATTCGGATACTCACACGATACTTGTTGTGCGTTTCATGTTTTGTCGCGTAATCGCGGCATAATTACTCTATATTTTTATTTGTTTTTCAGATCAATTTTTTCTGGTAGTTTTCGTTGTATTTGAATTAAAACCACTTCCTCTTTACTGTAACTGCAATAATACAGTGAAAAGTGTAGGTTGTGAAACCGCAGGGTGCACAAAATTACTATGGAACCTATACACTTTTTTAGTAAACCTTATGGGTGCAACACTAATTACAAGCATATTTTGTTTTGACAGGGAAATGTAATGGCATTCTCCATTCACTATTTCTGCCTTGTCTTCTTGGGAAATCTTCACCTGGTTCATTTTTTCTCGGATGACCAGAATTCCGATGTACACCTGAACACGGTACAGTAACATTATGATATATAAATAAATATATATATATATATAAATATGCGCATAATTTTTACTTAGAATTTCACGCTTCTTATGTTTATCCCGAACCCGTGTGTGGAATTAAACAGACATATGTAAAAAATCTCACGAAAATCATAAGAAATAATTTTGGAAAAATATCACTATTTGTAGAACGGAATCGTCTTTTACAATGAAGCATACGCGTATTGCGCTACACAATAATGTGTTATAATTGTAACCCTCTAAATGCGCACAACCTCTGAACGAACGTGCATGTTAAGGCGGTTATGGATGCAGCCTAATTTGTTGCATTATGAACGTCTGAAAATGCAAGTAACGACGGTTGTACGTCCCATTATTCACTATACAACGGAAGTCACATGACAAATTTACAGACATAAGGCCATAAGGGGTTCCATTCCTTAAATTATAAATTAACCCTCGTGGAAATAAAAAATTTCCCCCGTGCATTAAACCTTACGAGTCCAATATCGAGCTAAATTCGCCAGCACAGTACGTTTTACCAGGCCCAGTGTCGAGCAAATATCGACACTTTTTTGTACAACGGCTTATGTCGAGTCTGCCGTCTAATGGCTGCTTTTGAATTTAGAAAGTTAGAGATTTCCTGGCAAATTAGTTTGAACCAGACTCTTGGAATTCACAATAACAATTTGGACTGCAAACAGTTAACAGTGTTCCCTTACATAAATGTTTGTGGGTATGTACTCGTACATATTTAAATTTGAATATATTAATGATAATGTATACCGAAGGCTGACGCCGATGGCCGTGCGATCTAAGGCGTAGGTCTGCAGCCCGACTGCTGGGATCGCCGGTTCGAATCCCGCCGGAGGCATCGATGTTTGTTATCTTGTGTTCACTGTGTGTTGTGTAGACAGTGGCTTCTGCGACGAGCTAATCACTCATTCAGAGAGTCCTGCTGTGTGTGTGTGTGTGTGTGTGTCCGCCTGTCTCTCTGTCTGTCTGTCTGTCTGTGTCTAAATGTCTTTGATCTAGAAACATCAACGACGAGTCGCCCTAGGCCCGATTTTAGCTGTGGCGCCACACACACACACACACACACACACAAATGTGTTCCCAAATCAATGTCGCTCTTTTCTATAGCACACACGTCTTTCTCTCTCTCTCTCGTCGTCTTCAAATGTCTTCAAGGCAAATGAGTGTGAGATGTTGGTTTCCAAGCAGGTAGGCTATGTGTACATACATACTTTGTTTCCAGCAGCCCTCTCTTTTATCTCGTCGTTGCATTTGGGATTACGCAATCGTTTTTCCACTTTCTGAGATTTCGTATTCTTGGAATTGTGACGGGATATAGCAAACTAAATACAGATTCAGGCCTTACATACGGAGGCCCTTACAGGGATACATCAGGCTACATATTACTCATATTACTGTGACAGTAACATTTCTCGTACTCACCAAAGCCCCAGCTAATCGTGAAATACGGATACCCTGCGGAGACCCACACTGTGACCACTGCAGACGGCTACGTGCTCACCATGCATCGTATTCCATACAGCCCCAAATCTCCAACGGCACCGAACAAATCTGTTGTGTTCCTTCAACATGGCCTTCTAGGCTCTTCAGCAGACTGGATCATTCTAGGGCCAAACAAATCACTAGGTGAGTTCCAATGCCATTTCTATGAATTACTCAAATTTTACTTGTACTAACAGAAATGCCCTTGTGAAAGTCTAATTATCCTGAAAGCGTCAGAGTTTTACTGATTATTTTAATTATCAAGAGATGGTGAAATAAGTTTATTTTTATGGGAATTCACAAATAGAACTATATTCTTGCTTATATTCTTTTTTATATTTAGCACCGTAAAAACTTTTACGGTTTAAAATAAAATTACTTATAAATTAATAGCCCGATAAGGTGGTGCACATAAAATTCTTTAAAATAACTAATTAAAAACTAGCGACAAGAGATGTCACAGGAAATTTACTTTTACTAATAAATAAAGTTAAAGGTAAAGCAGTCCTATTACAGGCCTGGACAGGCCCAGAGGGTTCCAGGAAGTTAAGGTTCCCACATTACGTGACAATGGGCCAGGATGGTGGTAGGTTGTCAGCCCTAATCACCGACCGCCTTTACCCCCAGGAAATACTCCTGGTACTCATTTATATTAGAGGTTGAGTCAACCCCAGGACCATAGTGCGAATGGAAGGATTTATATCAATGAAAAATTCCAATTACACCAGCTGGGATCGAAGCAGCGACCTTCCGATTTGTAGCACAGCACCTTACCCACTGTGCCACCACGGTCCCCACTTTTACTAATACATATCAAATACAAATATAAATATAAACAAGACAGAATATGGCGGTTCCTTGTGAGATTCCCCGCTTTAGTTTTGCAAAAATGAGTACCTTGCAATATCAAAGCCTTATATTATAAACAATTTAGCCTATACGAACACACAAAACGTTTGAAACATGTGTGATCTAAGGACTAAAATACTATGGTGCTAAGAAATGTGTTATTTCAGCTCGCTTAAAGTTCTGACTCCATTGGATTTACGCCGCGCACACGTGTTTATTTTCACATAGTCTCCCAAGCGGGAATGTATTTGCCCCCTCTCGACACATAAACCCCCCAGTAACATTTGTTTTATGCTATATTTCTTCCGTAGGTTATTTGCTCGCCGACGCAGGATACGATGTGTGGATGGGAAATGTAAGAGGAAACACCTATTCGAAGAAACACAGTACGCTTTCTACAAACAGTTATAAATATTGGGATTTTAGGTACGGTTCTTGTAGTCTGTACCAACGTTTCTCTTACTTCCAATAATCGAACTTAGCGGTACAGATTTTAAATTCCTGCTTCGTATTCCAGAGTTTCAGAGAACAAGTAGCTACTTATATCTCAGGGCATCTTGACTGAGATTTCGTACAAAGTTCTGACAGCTTCGTTTCTCAGGACCTCCCTCCGTTTTCTTGCTAGATAAACTACAAGCCTCGTTAAGTCTTAATGTTTGCTGTATGTACCACCACGTTTAACATTAAAACTTCTAAGTGCTGCCTACAGAATGCGTTTATCTATGCGTTTTATGTGTTTCTCGGAAGAAACCAGGATTACTTCCTTGTGCAATAATAGTTGATTCTTGTTTATATCCGCGAAGAACGGTCTTTACTGCTCGTTTCGAAATTAACCTAAACAGAATTCAGGTTAAATTTAGTCGAAAAAGGATCAAATACAAGAGCTATTTATGAATCCTATTTATGAATGTACAAGTGAAATATTTTATATTGCACATGTACCCTTAAAAAAAGTCTGCTGTTCGATTCTTTCTTATTTAACGAAGATGCAACTCATGCTACGAACTATGTAGTTTCGAATGAATGGATTGTTGAGGATTATGATTATGGAAAGGTGTTTATGGTAAATATGAAGTCCTAATTAGAGGTTTGTTCAAAAAGTATCCGGACTGACCACAGTACATGAAGTTGATATGGCTTATGGAGTTTTAACTCTAATTGTCTTCAACATAGTTCCCTTCCGCAGCTACACACTTCGCCCAACGTTTCTGCCACTGTTGGAAACATTTTGCGAACTCCTCTTCGGGATGCCTAACAGTGTCTTCGTCGAATTTCGTTTGATGTCCTCCGTTGCCTCAAATCGGTGTACTTTCAGACCTTTCTTAAGCCTTGGGAATAGGAAAAAGTCACACGGTGCGAGATCTGGTGAGTATGGCGGCTGCTGCAACTGAACGGTGCCGTGTTTGGCCAAAAACTGGTGAACAAGATGTGAAGTGTGTGCGGGCGCAATGTCGTGATGCAGGATCCAGTCGCCATCCCGCCATTTTTCCGGTCGTTTCGGCGAACTGATTCACGCAAACGTCGCAAGACCCCCACGTAGAAATCCTTGTTAAATGTTAGTCCGTCGGGAGCGTACTCGTGGTGTACAATACCCTCAAAATCAAAAAAACGCCAGTAAAATGACTTTTGTTTTGCTTCGCACCTGGCGCCCCTTCTTTGGTGGTGGAGACATGGGACCCTTCCACTGTGACGATTGCTGTTTTGTTTCCGGGTCGTACCCGTAGACCCAGGACTTGTCACCTGTCACAGTGTTCTTAAGAAACTGCACGTCTTCACATGAACGCTCACAAAAATCACGGGCGATTGTCTGACGTTGTTCACGTTGGTCATCTGTTAGGAAACGCGGCACAAACTTCGCGCACACACGTTTCATGTGCAGATCGTCGGTTAAAATTGCATCGCATGACCGCACGGAGATCCTACAGATATTCGCTATCTCTCGTATTGCGTACGATTGTTCTAACTTTAGCAATCATTTCCTCGTTTCTCGATGTTGACGGTCGTCCCGAGACGGGGTCGGTTTCAACGGAGGTTCTTGCTTACTTACTTATTCCATGGTGCAGAGTCCTTCTTGAGCAGCTAACTGGTTTGCAGCTAGTCAAGAAATTCCCCGCATTTCACGGAACCCGAAGGTTCATTACTGCACTCACAAGCGTCCGCC
>Ga0123354_10001350_pt1 | contig 29449 bp, 31 predicted proteins | sample TergutLab28metaG_2_FD_97872 | JGI IMG/M metagenome (GOLD analysis project Ga0123354, IMG submission 97872) | Labiotermes labralis P4 segment gut microbial communities from Petit-Saut dam, French Guiana - Lab288 P4 | ecosystem: Host-associated > Arthropoda: Insects > Digestive system > Gut ... | reverse complement strand
ATACCGAAGAACATTTTTCTTCCCGCAGGCCAAGCGACCGAAGGGAGCGAAATAGTAAACGAACGCGGAGCGCCTCAGCCGAAGGCGTTGTGATATAAGTGTGATTTTCTTGGAAAATCACTCAGATTACATCAATTATGACTAAACAGGAAATGTTGGACAAGTTTCGGGCATATAATCCTACTCAGGATATTTCTATTCTTGAGAAGGCCTACGACTTCGCTCAAAAAGCCCACGCCGGCCAGCTCCGCGCGTCGGGGGACCCCTACTTTGAAAACCACTGCATGGCCGTGGCGGATATTCTACTGGACCACAAACTCGATATAGAAACCATCAGCGCCGGCCTGCTTCACGACATACTCGAAGACACAACCTATAAAGTAGCGGACCTTGAAAAAAATTTTGGCAAGACCATTACCCACATGGTGCAGGGCGTCACCAAAATAAGCGACTTAAAATTTACTTCTTCAGATGAAGAAACCGTCGAAAACTGGCGCAAAATGCTTGTGGCCATAGCGCAGGACGTCCGCGTGATTTTGGTAAAACTGGCGGACCGCACGCACAACATGCGCACGCTTGAATTTCTGTCGGACCCGGCTCTTAGAAAAAGAAAAGCGACGGAAACCCTTAACCTCTACGCGCCTCTGGCACAGCGCCTGGGCATGTTTAGCGTAAAAACCGAACTTGAGGACCTGTCCTTCAAACATCTGTACCCGGAAGAATATAAAAGACTCGTCGAACAAGTTGAAAAAAGGACAAAAGACCGCGAAGCCGCGCTGTCGTCTTTCCGCGCGAAACTGACTGAAATTTTAACTAAAGAGGGAATTTCTTTCCGCCTGTTATCGCGCGCGAAAAATTATTATTCCATTTACCGCAAAATGAAAAAGCAGGATTTGACTTTTATGCAAATCCAGGACTCGCTGGGCGTAAGAATAATAACACAGACGGTGGCGGACTGTTACCGCGCGCTGGGCATAGTGCACTCGTCTTTCCGCCCGATAGCGGGCTCTTTTACCGACTATATCGCCATGCCTAAACCCAATATGTACCAGAGCATACACACGACGGTGGTTTGGGAAACGGGCGATATCGTGGAAATACAAATCCGCACCGAAGAAATGCACCGCGTATGCGAATACGGTATAGCCGCGCATTGGCGTTACAAAACCGGCGCGAACAAAACGGACAAAAATTTTGACGAAAAAATTAACTGGCTGCGCCAGTGGATAGAGTGGCAGCAGGATTTAACCGCGCCGCGCGAATTTCTGGAAAGTTTTAAAACGGATATCGCGCTGCAGCAGGTTTTTGTTTTCACGCCGAAGGCGGAGGTCAAAAGCCTGCCGGAAGGTTCCACGCCGATAGATTTTGCGTATTCAATCCACACCGACATCGGCGACAAATACTGGGGCGCGAAAGTAAATAACAAAATGGTGCGCATGGATTACGTTTTCAAAACCGGCGACATTTGCGAAATAATCACAAGAAACAATTCCGGCCCGAAACACGACTGGCTTGAATTTGCCAAAACGTCCCACGCGCGCGGCCGCATAAGAAAAATGATGAGAGACCAAGAAACGCCGTAAGTAGTTGCCGTCGATCCGCCGTTAGTAGTCTGTTCAAAAAATTTCACAGGATTTTGAGATGATTTTCAATTTTCTCCGGCCTGAGCAAGTACTTAAAGCGGAGCGTACGGTGAAGGCCGGAAAAATTGAAAAGCGCTCAAAAGCCGAAGAAATTTTTCAACCGCACAGCCAAGCGACCAAAGGGAGCGAAACGGCAAACGAACGCGGAGCGCCGCCCGCCGAAGGCGGCATGAAACAAGTGTGATTTTCCAGGAAAATCACTCCTTATATGAACGAAAAAAACTGCTGGAAATGTAAAAGACCAATCGACGAATCTGACAACTACTGCCGCCACTGCGGCGTCGGCCAGGGCGGCCGCGCGCCTTGGTACTACCAGCACTGGGGCATAATTCTTGTCATGCTGATGGTCGGCCCTTTCGCGCTCATCAACGTCTTTGCCTCCCCGCTCATCGGCAAAAAAGCAAAACTGATTTACACTATTATAATACTCGCTTTTTCCGCGTTCCTGTTCTGGGAACTATACCGTTTTGTCGTCCAGATGAACAACACGGTAAATTCTCTGCTCAACGGCGACACAGACGCCTTAAGCCAGTACATGTAACACTAAAGTAATACACTTTATCAATATTTTTGGTAAGATGTATTGTATATCCGTTTTTTAAACTAAAAGATATCTGGAGGAATATGACCACAGTCGCTATAAAAGAAAAACATCCGGCGGGACTTTATCTGTGTTTCGCCACCGAAATGTGGGAGCGTTTCAGCTTCTACGCCATGCGCGGCATGTTTGTATTGTATCTGACAAAAGCCCTGATGTTTCAGGACGCCAAAGCCGTTTCCCTTTACGGGACGTTAAACGGTCTTATGTATATGGCTCCCCTTGCCGGCGGCTATATAGCTGACAGATATTGGGGACAGAGAAAAGCCATTATAGTGGGCGCGGTTTTCATTATTCTCGGCCAGATTTCAATGGGCATACAAGGTCTTAATTTCGTCTATACCGCCATAGGCCTGCTCACGGTGGGCGTCGGTTTGCTTAAACCGAACATTTCCACCCTCGTCGGCGAATTGTATGAAAAAAACGACGCCAGAAGAGACAGCGGTTTCGTCCTTTTCTACATGGGTATTAACCTGGGCGGTTTTTTAGGTTTCATAGTAGCCGGCTTTTTAGGCGAAAGAGTGGGCTGGAATTACGGATTCTGGTCCGCGGGCGTTGGTATGGTTATCGGCCTGTGTATTTTCCTTTGGGGCAAAAATAAATACCTTAAAGGCAAAGGTCTTCCGCCGGCAAAAAATAAAGAGCTCCAGGCGGAATTAAAGGAAGAGAAAAAAGAAACCGGCGGCGACAAACTGACCAAAGAAGAATGGCAGAGGATTATAGTAATTTTCGTTCTCGCTTTCTTCTCAATATTCTTTTGGGTGGCGTATGAGCAGGCCGGCGCGTCCATGAATCTGTTCGCGGACAGATTTACCGACAGGACAATAAATCTTTTCGGCTGGCACTGGGAAGTGCCCACCACGTGGTTCCAGTCTTTCCAGTCGCTGTTCATCATCATGCTTGCCCCGCTGTTTGCAAAATTTTGGATTTATCTCGCCAAAAAGAACAGGGAGCCTTCCACCCCGGCTAAATTTTCAATGGGCCTTGCGCTGCTTGCCGTAGGTTACGGCGTTATGGTGTTAGGCGCGATAGTGCTGGGAACCGGCGTAAAAATAGGCATGTATTTCCTTGTTTTGACATATCTGTTCCACGTGCTGGGCGAACTGTGTTTGTCCCCCGTGGGTTTGTCCATGATTACAAAGCTGGCGCCTGTTAAATTTGTTTCGCTGTTTATGGGCGTATGGTTTTTTGCGACGGCCGCGGCGGAAAAGCTGGCCGGCACTTACTCAACTTTGTTCGGCAAAATAAGCAACGTTCATTTTTTCCTGTGGCTGGTTATAGGCCCGTTATGCGCGGCCGTGGTTTTGGCGTTCCTGACAAAACCGCTGAAAAAATGGATGCACGGCATACAGTAAGTTTTCCGATGTAAAAAAAGCCGCGCGTAAAATTACGCGCGGCTTTTTTTATATTTTCTTCCCTTTTTAAGGGAAGTACCCGCGGAGCGGGGGAAGGGTTTTTATACTCTGCCGATTAATATAGCTCGTATCCCGGTTTAAAACCCCTCCCCGGCTTTGCCGGTACTCCCCTTATAAGGGGAGAAAATAAAGCACGGTTTTTTCAGATAAATTTTACCGGCAGCTTGCCGGTTACTTCAACTTTGCCGCACAGCGCGTCGGCGCATACCGTCTGAAAATCTTCATTGGCGCAGTACGCGGCCAGGTGGCTTCCGCACAATTTTAGAAAATCTTTGTGCACAAAAGGACTGCCGAAAGAGACCATCACGCTTTTCTGCGCCGACGCGACGGCCGCGTCAGCCTCCTCTTTCTGCGCGTCGGTAAAATTTATATAACCTTTAAAAGACTGGTATCCGGCGTAAGAAACAAGCAGCAGGTTTTCCACCGCTTTACCGTTATACGGCAGCAGTTTTACGCCGTTGGCGATAAGCTGTTTTGCAAAAGGAGTTTCTTCAAAATTTTCCCGGTCAAAGACTTTGTAAAAAACTTTGGTTCCGGCGGAATATTCCGTATGAGAGCCGAAAGCGGTGATACATTTTGGCGCCGCGTCCGCGCAGTAAGTAGACTTAAAAAAAGTCTGCTCGGGCCGCCGCGTTTCGGCCTTAGCGTTTTTGGCAAGCAGCATTTCCTGCGCGGCTATGGAGCTGATAAAAACGTCTTTCCAGCTTTCGTCCCGCTCGGGCAGTTTTTGCACAAACTCTATAATCTCGTCTGGCGCTTCCGGCACAAGCAAAATATCAACGCCGGCTTTCAACGCTTTCAAAGACGCGGCTTTTTGGTCGCCTATCGCTTTCATAAGCAGCGCGTCGGTCAGCACGCAGCCTTTGTAGTTTAACCGTTTTCGCAGCAAATCTTTTATAACTTTTTCGGACAGCGACGCCGGCTCGTCTTTATCAACCGCCGGAAAAATCAGGTGCCCGGCCATAATGGAGTCCGCGAATTTTAAAAGCATTCTGAACGGCAGCAGGTCTATATCAAAAAGCTCATCAAAAGTTTTATGTATAACCGGCAGCGTGAGGTGGGAATCTTTTTCCGTCGCGCCGTGCCCGGGAAAATGTTTCAAACAGTTCAACACACCGCCCTGCGAAAGGCCGGCCATAAAAGCCATAGCCATTTTTGTAACCAAATCCGGGCTGCCGCCGAAAGAGCGCGTGTTGACAATAGGATTATCCGGAGTACACGCCAAATCAACCACCGGCGCGAAAACCCAGTCAATGCCTATACTCCTCGCCTGCCGCGCGGTAATTAAACCTTTTTTGACGGCCAAATCTTCGACGCGGCTGGCGCCTATGGCCATATTAGACGGCAGCAGTTCACCGCCGTTAACCCAGCGGCCCAGGCCGTCCTCATAATCCGCGGACATTAAAATATTCGAATACGGGCTTAAAGAGCGCATTTCTTTACAAAATTCCGCGACTTCTTGCGGCGTGCCCCAGTAAACGCAAAAACCGCCGGCGCCGGCTTTGGCCCAGCGGCGCGCGTCTTCAATTTTTGTTTTCCCGAACCAAAAACCAGGGTGAACGAGCCTTGCGGGGTTCATAAACAAATACTCCCTAAAATCGTTTTTCCCGACGCGCCGGTGGCGCGCGGGTTGTGGTTGATTTTACCTTCCAGCGCGAGTTTCGCCATAAGCGCGAACGCCGCGCTTTCTTTTTCCATCACGCCGATGCCGTAAGAACTTACCAGCGAAACTTTTATCCCCGGCAGACACTGTTCAACATTTTTAAGCAGCGTCTTATTAAAAGCGCCGCCGCCGCTGACGACGATTTCATCAACCTTATATTTCGGCAAAACAAATTTTTGTATGCCAAACGCGATTGTCCGCGCGGTAAACATTGTCAACGTGGCCAAAACGTCATTAATATTTCCCACGGTTATTTTTGGCAAAAATTGTTTAATAAAATTTTGTTCAAAAGCGTTTCTGTCCAAAGATTTCGGCGGAGGAATTTTAAAATATTTATTTTTCATCATCGCGCTGATAATTTTTTCATCAATATTCCCGCGCGCGGCCATAAGACCGCCGGCGTCAAAGGTTTTTTTGCCTTTTGTAAAATCCTGGACGACGGTATCCATTAAAGAGTTGCCGGGCCCGGTGTCAAAACCGAAAGCCTTTACGCCGCGCCCGACGACGGAAATATTCGCCACGCCGCCGATATTTAACATGACCTTCGGTTTCCCGCGCCCCCAAATATACTCATCAAAAAAAGGCATAAGCGGCGCGCCCTGCCCGCCGAGCGCCATATCTTTCGCACGGAAATTGCAGACGACTTTAAAACCCATAGCCGCCATAAAAGCCGGTTCGCCGACCTGCAAAGTGTTAGGCGTTTTCGCGTAAGGATTGTGCGTAATCGTCTGCCCGTGAGAGCCGACAACGAAAATATCTTTTTTATCAATTTTAAATTCTTCCAGAAATTTTTTAACGCAGTCCGCGTATAATTTGCCAAGTTCAAAATTCAGTTCTGAAAGTTCCGCCGCGGCAAAAGAACGCGCGCTTATAAGTTTTTGCTGCAGCTGCGGGGAATATTTGTAAGTTTTTGAGTGAAGAGTTTTAAAAGGAGAGTTTTGGACCAGCGTTACAGTCACCCCGTCGGCGGAGGTGCCGCTCATCAGGCCGAGAGAATACTTTTTTTTATTCATTTAAAACTTTCCTCAAAAAACCTTTTTGTTTTTTAAGCAAGGCTTCGGCGATTTTTTTATCGGACGATTTTTTGAGCATAACAACCGCCGTCTTAACGCTGTAATCCGTTTCCGCCAAAAACTTTTGCGCCGTTTTTTCGTCAACCCCGGCGATATTCCGGACCAGCCGCGCCGCGCGTCCGCGCAATTTGTTGTTCGTCGCTTTAACGTCAACCATCAGATTTTTATAAATCTTGCCGCATAACGCCATAGTCGAAGTCGTGATAATATTGAGCGCCATTTTTGTCGCGGTGCCGGCTTTCATGCGCGTGGAGCCCTGCAAAACTTCGGCGCCCGTCGGCAAATAAATAATAATGTCCGCCGCCGGTTTGCCGATATCGGCGTTATTACAGGTAATCAAAACCGTCGCCGCTTTAATTCTTTTGGCGGCCGCCAGCGCGGCGATTACGTAAGGCGTGCGCCCGCTGGCGGTTATGCCAAAAACAATATCCCCTTTTTTGGCGGCCTTCAAAATATCTTTTTCCCCCTGTTCCCCGTCGTCTTCCGCGCCTTCTTTGGATTTAAAAACGGCGTTTTCCCCGCCCGCGATTATGCCGGTAATTCTGCCGGGCTCAAGACTGAAAGTCGGGTAACATTCGACGGCTTCAATAATGCCGAGCCGCCCGCTTGTCCCCGCGCCGATAAAAATTATATTCCCGCCGGAAGCAAAAATTTTTGCCGTCTTTTCCACCGCCAGCGTGATTTCCTTTTTCGCGGCTTTGACGGCGCGCAGCGCGGCGGCGTCTTCTGAATTAATAAGAGCAACCAGCCCGCGCGCGGACAGCAAATCCATATTCACGGTATTTTTATTTTGCAGTTCCGTTTTTATCATAAAATGCTGTTAACGTCCGCCGCCGGGGGAGGGGCGGCCGCGTCTGCGGCGGGAGCGTTGACGCTGTCCTCTTTAACGCCGGGGAAAGCGGGCACTTTTACCCACGCGATAATATTCGGGACCAGATACGCGTCAATCATATCCGTGCCGTCCTGGTCATAGGCGGTGAGAAACGTTATGCGCCCCGGGCCCTGCTGCAAAAACGCGATATTTCTTATAAGGCTGGCTTCCAAAAATAATTTTTTATTGTCCGGCGCGGCGGCGATGAGCAAAGGCATTTTGCTTACTTTTACGCCGGGGATGGCCAGCACGTCGCGCGTGTTTGACGTCGGGGAAATTAAAGCTACTCCGCCGATGTCGTTATTAAAAACAATAGAGGCCGCCGCGACGTTCGCGCCCAGTCCGCTGCCTAAAATAAAAATGTTTTCCGGTTTCACCTTTTTATTTTTTAAATAATTTACGGCGGCGTTTACGTCTTTATACATTTTGTTAAACTGGTTATCAATGCCGGTTTTGCTGAATTTTAAGTAGTGCAATGGAAATGCGCTTTTGCCGTGCCCTCTCAAATCAACGGCGACGTAACCTATGCCGTAATCGCTCAAATTTTTTGCAAGTTTCGCGTAGGAACTTTTGTTTTTACCTAAATCCGGCAGCAGGATAACGTATTTTGTTTCGTCTTCGGTAGGGTCCTTTACGGTAATATTTATAGACCAGTTGTCGTCGGTGGTTATATTAAGGTTAGTGCCGTCAAGCTTAGCCGTTTCCACGGAATCAGCCGGCGCGGCGACCGGCGGCACGCCTGTCGCGGTCGGCGAACTGGGAACAACGGGCCGCGTGGCAACCTGCTTCACTCCCGCCGCCGGTGAGCCGGAAACAACCGGACGCGCGCTCTGCGCGAAAAGCGCCAGCGGCGTCAGAAGTAAAAAGGTCAAAATAAATTTTTTCATTTGCAGTTTATAATCTCTTCTTTGTTAAACCAGAGCGCGATTTCCCTTTCCGCCTCTTCCGGCGTGCCGGACGCGTGAATAGCGTTTTCCATCACGCCGTTTTTAATAGCGCCGAACTGGCCGCGCAGCGTCCACGGCTCCGCTTTTTCGGGGTTGGTGTTGCCTATCATCGCGCGGACTTTTGAGACGGCGTTTTCGCCCGCGTAAACAAAAGCGTAAACGTGGGCCGGGCTGATATTATTACACTTACCGAGCATATATTCAACGACGCCGTCCACAAACGGCGTGCCTTTAAGGTTGTCATAATGCTCACGCGCCAGTTTTTCCGTCACGGGCGCGACTTTGGCGGCGGCCATTTTGAGGCCGAGGTTTTCCAGCCGGTCGATAATAATGCCGGTTATTCTTTTTTCAATAGCGTCAGGCTTAATAAGTATCAGTGTTTTTTCCATGATTTCATTATACAATAAGTTGCCGCCCGGTAAATTTCTTCAAATTTCCGAGGTTAATTATTTTGTTTAATTTGTGCCTAATCAATCCAAGTTACAAAAAAGTAATTTGCCTATGTACTTTCCCGTCTGAACCTATTTTTATAAGATATTTTCACCAAAGGAGGTTTTTTATGAACAGAACAGGATTTACTCTTATTGAATTACTGGTTGTCGTTTTAATTATAGGCATACTTGCGGCTATTGCCATGCCTATCTACCAAACCTCGGTGGACAAAACACACTTTACGGGACTAATGCCTTTGTCCAAATCTATCAAAGAAGCTGAAGAAGCCTTCTTCTTAACCAGCGGGGAATATACCGGCGATTTATCCGCGCTGGATATTGCGGTGCCCGACACAACGGAGACATATAATATTACTCTGGACGCCGGACAGAAAAGCGTCAGAGCCAACAACCCGGCAATCGCGAGTACATATGTAATGTACTTTAACAAGAGCGAGAATTTTCCCGGCGATATACACTGCGAAGCGCCTGTCGACGATACAAGAGCAAACAAAGTATGCGTGTCAGCAGGCGGGGCTCAAATAGGTTCTTCGGCGGGAGATAATATTTATCTGTTGAGCGGGAAAGGACAGGGGGACATCAGCATAGGAGGTTGTCTTACTAATCCCAATCAATGCGACTGCAACAACCAATGCAGCCCAGGCCAGACAGATTCACAGCCTTGCCCGTCGCCGCAATTAGGAACACAAATCAGGACCTGTTCAAGCGCCTGCCAGTGGGGAAGCTGGGACGCGTCCGGGTGTCATATCGGAGTAGTGGGCCCGCCGGTAGTAATGGTATGCACACCCAACGCTCCGTGCGGAACCTGCGGACTATGCAGGGCTGACGGGACATATTGTCAAGAAGCTCCAAATAATTACCCTTTTACAGATTGTGCAAATATAGGAGATTTTTGCGGAGGAACGGCACAAGCCTCGTTTAAATGCAACGGTGCGGGAGGATGGGACTTTTTGGGCTGGAATACAAGCCAGTGTACGCCATGTTCCCAGCCTGTTACTCCATAACCTTTTGAATGACGCGGTTATTCGTTTTTAGTGATTCCCTTTTTACATAATTACAACGGGCGCAAGCTGCGCCCGTTTTTTCACTTTCACACAACCTCCGCCAAATATAATAATATAGTGGTATATATTTTTCAGAGGTTTAACGATGGCAAAAAGATTTACGGAACGCGCCCAAAAGGCCATTCTCATCGCGCAGGAAGAAGCAAAAAGATTTAACCATGATTACGTGGGTACGGAACACCTTTTACTTGGTCTTGTTTCCATAGAGGACAGCGCCAGTTACCGCGCTTTGTCCGGCCTGGGCGTCGGATATAAAAGAGTGCGCGCGGAGATAGAGAAAATTGTCGGCGTCGGTGACGCCATAATGCTGCTCGGCGAAATACCTTTTACGCCGCGCGCAAAAAAAGTCCTTGAATTTTCCCTCGAAGAATCCCAAAACGCAAACAGCGATTACGTCGGCACGGAACATTTATTACTCGGTCTTATACGGGAAGATGAGGGCGTCGCCATGCGTATTTTGGAACGTTTCGGGCTTAACAGCGACATTGTAAAAGAAACAGTTTTAGACCTTTCCAACCGCGCCGCGGCCGCCGAAAGCGCAGAGCCCGCGCAGGAGCCTGAAGAAATTGAAGAAGGGGTGAACACCAGAACCGATTTCGGCCGCCAAAAAACAAAATCCAAAACGCCGTTGCTTGACGAATTCGCGCGTGATTTGACAGAACTTGCCAGAAACAAAGAACTGGACCCAGTCATCGGCCGCGACGACGAAATAGAGCGCATTATCCAAATTTTAGCGCGCCGCACAAAAAATAATCCGGTGCTTGTCGGCGAGCCCGGCGTGGGCAAAACCGCCATCGTGGAAGGCCTGGCCTCCCGCGTGGCCGCCGAGGAAACGCCGGAAGTTTTGCACGGCAAAAGAATTTTAAATCTTGATTTGGCCGGTCTTGTCGCCGGTACAAAATACCGCGGCGAATTTGAGCAGCGCCTTAAAGGTCTCATCCAGGAACTTGAAAAAAATAAAGACAATATTATTTTTATCGACGAACTGCACACGATAATAGGAGCCGGCGCCGCCGAAGGTTCCATAGACGCGTCAAACATGTTAAAACCGGCCCTCGCGCGCGGAGCCGTGCAGTGCATCGGCGCGACGACTTTTGACGAATACCGCCGCCACATAGAGGCCGACGCCGCGCTTGAGCGCCGCTTCCAGCCGGTTCTTGTGGACCCGCCGACGGTGGACCAGACCGTTGAAATTTTAAAAGGGCTACGCAAAAGTTATGAGGACCACCATAAAGTGATTTTTAAGGACGACGCTATTTTGGCCGCCGCGCAAATTTCAGACCGTTATATTTCGGACCGTTCTCTGCCGGACAAAGCCATAGATTTGTTTGACGAAGCGGGCGCAAGAGCCAGAATAAAAAATTCCGTCACGCCGAAAGAATTAAAACAAAAACAAAAAGAATATGACGCCGCCGTCAAAGAAAAAGACGCCGCTATAGACAACAAAGAATTTGAAAAAGCCGCCAAAGCTAAAGAAACCCAGGAAAGGCTGCGGAAATATATCGAACACTTAAAAGAAAAGTGGAACAAAGAACGCTCCGCCAACAGGCCGGAAGTCACGGCGGAGGATATCGCGCTGGTGGCCTCCAAATGGACGGGTATTCCCGTCACGCGGCTGACGCAGAGCGAAACGGACAAGATTTTGCATATGGAAGAATATATGCACAATAATATCGTCGGGCAGGAGGAGGCCGTGCGCGCGGTGGCGCAGGCCATACGCCGCTCCCGCACCGGTCTTGGCAACCCGAAAAAGCCGATAGGCGGTTTTATGTTTTTGGGGCCGACGGGCGTCGGCAAAACGGAACTTGCGAAAACGCTGGCGTCGTTTTTATTCGGCGACGAAGACGCTATGGTCCGCATTGATATGTCCGAATATATGGAAAAATACGCCGTCTCGCGGCTGATAGGCGCGCCGCCGGGCTACGTCGGTTTTGAAGAAGGCGGACAGCTGACGGAAGCCGTGCGCAGACGGCCTTACAGCGTCATTGTTCTGGACGAAATCGAAAAGGCGCATCCCGATATTTTCAATATTTTACTGCAAGTGCTCGACGAAGGCACTCTCACGGATAACCTCGGCCACAAAGTCAGTTTCAAAAACGCGGTTATAATAATGACGTCCAACGTCGGCGCGCGCGAAATTACCAACAAAGGCAGCGCGCTGGGGTTCACGCCGCAGCGGGGAGAAGCGCAGGAATACGCGTCCATAAAACAGAGCGTTATGGAAGAAGTCAAAAAAACTTTCAACCCGGAATTTATTAACAGGATTGACGAGATTGTAGTCTTCCACCCGCTGAACCGCGAACATCTGGGCAAAATTCTGGACATCAATTTAAAGAAAGTAACCGAAAAACTTGAGAACAGGGATTTGAAAGTCGTGTTGTCCGACAGCGCGAAAAATTTTCTTATAGACCGCGGCTATGACCCCAAATACGGCGCGCGACCGATACTGCGCGCTTTGCAGCGCGATTTGGAGGACCCGCTGGCCGAAGATATTTTGAAAAACGGTTACCCGAACTGCACGACGATTTTGGCGGACTACGACGCAAAAACGGAAAAATTATTTTTCAAACCCTGCGCCGTTGAAACAAAAGAAAAAACCGCCGCGTAAAATAAGACTCCGTCCTCAAATTATTTTCCTCTCCCTGTGAGGGCATTGTTCAAACCGCGGACACGCAATATCTAATATGTTTTCTCCCTTTCGTAAAGGGAGTACCCGCGAAGCGGGGGAGGGATTTAATATTAGCGACGTTAGGAGCGGATTAATAAGGGCCGTTGTAAAATGCCGTACCAATATAACATAGGTTTTACATCCATAAAATCCCACCCCGCGGCACGCCGGATATCCGGCGTGAAAGGGCAACAACTGCCGCGGGTACTCCCTTTACGAAAGGGAGAAAACGGCTCTCTTATATAATATTCCCCCCTGTCAGTGAGAGGGAAAAATAAAGCGTTTACCCGCTTTTTTCAAAGTAGACAATGAGGAAGACAGGTCTAAAAAAAATTTTGTAAAGTATTCTAGTGTGCTAAAAGCAAACAGGAGAATTTAACATGGATTCTAATAAAGCAAAGGCTCTTGAACTGGCTATGAGCCAGATTGAAAAATCTTTCGGCAAAGAAGCGATTCTCAAACTCGGCGCGGGGGCCGTCAAAAAAGTGGACGCTATTCCGACGGGCGCGCTTTCTCTGGACCTGGCCCTCGGCGTGGGCGGGGTACCGCGCGGCCGCGTCATAGAAATTTACGGGCCGGAGGCCGGCGGAAAAACCACGCTGAGCCTGCACATAGCGGCGCAGGCGCAGAAACACGGCGGCGTTGTCGCGTTTATCGACGCGGAACACGCGCTGGACCCGGTTTACGCGCAGGGAATAGGAGTCAACGTCGACGAACTTTTTGTCTCACAGCCGGATTCCGGCGAGCAGGCTCTTGAAATCGCCGAAAAACTGGTGCGCTCCGGCGCGGTGGATTTGATTATTATAGACTCCGTCGCCGCTCTTGTCCCCCAGGCGGAAATTGAGGGCGAAATGGGCGCGGCCCACGTCGGCCTTCAGGCAAGGCTTATGTCCCAGGCTCTCCGCAAATTAACCAGCCTGCTTGCAAAAACCAAAACTTGCATAATTTTTATTAACCAGCTGCGCCAGAAAATCGGCGTAATGTTCGGCAATCCGGAAACCACGCCGGGCGGACTGGCTTTAAAATTTTACGCGTCGGTACGCATAGACGTCCGCAAAATCGAGAATTTGAAAAAAGGCGAGGAAGTCATAGGAACCCGCGTCCGTGCGAAAGTCACCAAAAATAAAGTGGCTCCTCCTTACCGCCAGGCGGAATTTACAATGCTGCACGGCGAGGGCATTTCCCGCGAAGGCTGCATTATCGACATGGGCGTGCAGGCCGGCATGATTGAAAAAAGCGGCAGCTGGTTTATTTACGGCGCGGAAAAAATAGGCCAGGGCGCGGACAACGCGCGGCAGTATTTGAAAGACAATCCGCAGCTTGCCGACGAAATTGAAAACAAATTAAAAGAAAAATACCTCGGCGCGCACCACGCGGAAAATAAAGAAGAACCGAAAGAAGAAGTAGCCCCGATACAGAAAAAAGGCAAAAAATAAAATATCTGAAATGAAAACCCCCGGCACACGCCGGGGGTTTTTTGTTTATGAATATATAAATAATTTTCTTCCCTTTTTAAGGGAAGTCCCCGCGGAGCGGGGAAAGGGTTTTGAACCAACCCCGATAGTTAAGCTTGTCCCCCGCTTAAAACCCCTCACCGCCTGCGGCGGTACTCCCCTTAAAAAGGGGAGAAAATTTTATTTTAATTATTTTGGATTATAAAAAAGTATTCAGCCTATACTCTTTCAGACGAGACCTGAATTTTATATATTTTATAAATGATTAAAGAAAAAGAGGGTTTTACGCTGATAGAATTGCTGGTAGTGGTGCTTATTATAGGAATACTTGCCGCAATAGCCGTGCCGCAGTATCAAAAAAGCGTGATGCGTTCAAAAGCGGCAAATATTTTAACCCTTTTAAAGACAATAGAATCTGCCGAACGCTCGTATTATCTTGAAACCGGTTCTTTCACGCCTAAAATGAGCGAACTGCCTATAGGCTGGGATAAAACGCCGGAATCTACCAGTTCTGTTAATGAAACATACAGACTTAGTCCGGAAACAGTCTTTATGATAAGGACGGACGGCGGGGAAGACTATTCATCAACCACCGGTACTCTGGCTAGCGGCGCTTACTCCATTCTCTTTGACAGTTACTGGAAATCCGGTTATATACAATGCAGAGCGTTAAAAACCAACACAACATCCCAAGCATTATGCGCCACGTTCGGCGCCCTGACGACGTGTGACAGTTATGGCGCGGCCTCTTATTATTGTTACGCGGTGGCCGGCGTCAAACCGGCGTCGCTTTAATATAAATTAAACGCAGACGCTTTTGAGCCACTGGCCGTGTCTTACGGCCAGCAGCGCGAAAAATTCTTTTTTGAAATCTTCAATATTCACTTCGCGGCCAATCAGTTTTTTTACGCTTGTCGCCGGCAGGTTTTTGTTTAAATTGTTGTTCAGGTTAATGCCCACACCCACGACAACCCACTCGGTTTTGCCGCCTTCCGTCGCGCTTTCGGTCAAAATGCCGCAAATTTTTTGGTACTCTTTTTTGGCGGAATTCCACGCCAGCACGTCGTTGGGCTGTTTTATTTTTGACTTTATTCCGTACATCTTTTCCAAAACTTCGCGGACGACTTCCGCGATTTTCACCGTCAGCGCCGCCGTGTGGACGACCGCTTTTTCCGGCCTCAGAATAAGATTGAAATAAAGGCCGCCCGTCTGGGAATCCCAGCTTCTTTCAAACTGCCCGCGGCCGGCGGTCTGCTTTTTTGCGATGAGCAAAGTACCGCCCGCCGCGCCGTTTTGCGCCATTTCTTTGGCAAGCGTCTGCGTCGAATCAACAACATCTAAATTTATTACTTGTTTTATCATTTTTTATTTAAACTGGCAGAGCCCGGAACTTCTGCTTACATACCAGTTCGTCGCCCCGCTTTTTAAATCCGTTTCGCTGACGCGGCCGAGTTTATCCTTGCAAAACAGAGTATCGTTTACAACGGAATAACAGTCGCACGCGGTCTTCACGTTTTGAAACAACATTTTTCCGTTGCCGTTGCTGTCAACCAAATAAATGTCCTTACCGGAGACCACAAGCTTTTGGCCGTTGTACGGCAGATAAGGCCCGTTGTATCCGGCGAAGTTCGCCGTCATGCCGCTTGTTTCCGTTACCGCCTGCGGCGCGGGAACAGTACTGGCGGCGGCAAGGGTTTCAGCCGGTGCGGCCGAGGTTACCGCCGCGCCCGCGTCTTCCGCTAAGGCCGCCGCCGACGGCACGGCCGCGACAGAAGCTGTATATCTTCTGGGATGCTTTTGTACTTCCGTAACTTGCGTAGTTTGCGGCTGGTCCTTTACCGCGGCGGCGGCGTTTTGCTGGGCCGCCAAGGCTTCCAGGTCAGACGAATCGCGGTCTCCCTGATTATCGAAAGCGGACCTGTCGTCCGGGTTAAAAGCGTCTCTCGGACCGGTTGTCTGCTGTATCGGCACGCACGCGGGCGCGGCCGCGGTCTGCGGCGGCGGGCAAACCACCGCTTTGGGCGTTCTGGTGTATAATATCATCACCAAAAGAATCGCGAGTAAAATAAGCGCGACAATATCGAATCTCTCTGTTTTCATTTTTTCTTTCCTCTCACGGACATATTTTTTAGTTCCAGCATTCTGTCTCGCAAATCCGCGGCTAATTCAAAATTTAAATTGTCGGCCGCGTCTTTCATCTGCGCTTCTATTTCTTTAATCATTTTCGGCAAAGACTCCGGCGTAGGGATTTCGGTAAATCTGTGCAGTTCCCTGAAACCTTCGTTCATCGCCGAACGTTCAAATTCTTTAAGTTCAAACTCCGCCTTAATAATTGTCTGCGGCGTAATGTTATGTTCTTCGTTATACGCCGCCTGTATTTTACGGCGGCGGTCCATTTCCGCAAGCGCGTATTTGATGGAATCCGTCCGGCGGTCCGCGTAAAGCACAACCTCGCCGTCGACATTTCTGGCCGCGCGGCCGGAAATCTGGATTAACGTCGTGGAGTTTCTTAAAAACCCCTCGTTGTCCGCGCCCAAAATTGCAACCAGCCCGACTTGCGGAATATCAATTCCTTCGCGTAACAAATTTATGCCTACCAAAACGTCAAACACGCCGGCCTTAAATTTCTGTAAAATTTCCACCCTCTCCAGCGCGTCTATGTCAGAGTGCAAATACCGCGCCCGCACTCCCTTTTCTTCCAAAAACGCCGTCAAATCTTCCGCCGTTTTTTTCGTCAGAGAAAGCACAAGCGTTCTCTGTTTCTTTTTAACTCTCTCTTCTATTTTAGAGAGCAGGTGCGCTATCTGCCCCGTCGCGGGGTGAATAGTAACCAGCGGGTCCACAAGACCGGTCGGCCTGATTACCTGCTCCACAATATTATTCCCGCTGACGGTAAGCTCATAAGGCCCCGGCGTGGCGGAAACAAAAACCGTGTGCGGCAGCAATTTTTCAAATTCGTCAAATTTCAACGGTCTGTTATCCAGAGCCGACGGCAGACGGAAACCGAAATCCACCAGCATCTGCTTTCTGCTTCTGTCGCCGTTATACATTCCGCGCACCTGCGGAACCGCGACGTGGGACTCGTCCACAAAAACCAAAAAATCTTTATGCTTGCCGAAATAGTCAAACAAACAATCCGGCCTAGCGCCCGCCGGGCGGCCGTCCAGGTGTCTGGAATAATTTTCCACGCCCTGGCAAAAACCGGCGGTTCTCAGCATTTCCATATCGTAATTCGTACGCTGGTTAAGACGGTACGCCTCCAGCGGTTTGCCCATAGCTTCAAGCTGTTTTACCCTTTCCTCTTTCTCGGCGGTGATGGCGGAAATTGCGCGCTCTATATCATCGTCTTTTACGACAAAATGTTTGGCCGGGTAAATCGTCGCTTCCGGAATTTCCTGTAAAATATCGCCGGTAATCGGGTGAATTTCATAAAGCGCGTTAACGCCGCGCGTACCCAACTCTACCCTGATTCCCGTGTTGCTGTACGGCGGCAGAATGTCAAGGTTGCTGCCGCGCAGGCGGAATTTGCCGGCGGTAAATTCCATATCGTTCCTCTCATACTGATTTTTTATCAGGATGGAGGTGACGGCCGTTCTGCTGATTTGCGCGCCCTTTCTCAGGTGCAGGCACATTTCTGAAAACGTGTCCGGCGAACCTATGTTATAAATACTTGAAACCGACGCTACGACTATAACGTCCTTCCGCGTAAGCACCGACGTCGTGGCTTTTAACCTCATTTGTTCAATGTGCTCATTGATGGCCGCGTCTTTTTCAATATACGTATCTGTCTGCGGGATATACGCTTCCGGCTGGTAATAATCGTAATACGAAATAAAATATTCTACTGCATTGTCCGGAAAAAACTGTTTAAACTCCGCGTAAAGCTGCGCCGCCAAAACTTTGTTGGGCGACATTATCAGCGCCGGCATTTCCAGCTTTTCTATGACGTTTGCCATAGTAAAGGTTTTCCCGGAACCGGTTACGCCCAACAGCGTCTGCCTGTCTTTCCCGGCGGCTATGTTTGAGACGAGCGCGTCAATAGCCTTAGGCTGGTCTCCCGCCGGTTTAAAATCAGACTTTAATTTGAAAATCCCCATAAATAAATTTTACCAGTTAAAAACGCCGGGCGCGGCATAAATACCAGTACTCCGGCAACAAGTCTCCGGTAATTTAAATGGCTATAAAAATAGTATATGCGATGGGAAAGCGCGCGGCAAGGGCCTTTTGGCCTATATCCGCATAGGTCCAAAGACCTATATACAAAGTGGGACTGATACTGCGTAGTTCACTTAAATCTTTGACAATATAAAATTTTCTCCCTTTCGTAAAGGGAGTACCTGCGGCCTTTGTCGTTCGCGCCTTGTCAAAGGCGCGCCGCAGGGGTGGGATTTAATAGACGTAAATTTATGTTTACATCGTCTCAGATGACATTTTATAACAACACAATTAAATCCGCTCCTAACGTCGCTTGCTTTAAATCCCTCCTCCGCGCTGCGCCTGCGGCGCAGAACGGCGCGCGGGTACTCCCTTTACGAAAGGGAGAAAATAACGCGTAGTTTGTTAGTGATTTAAACGGGCTCATGTACAATCTTTTGGGGATTAACGCTGCTGTTTATTTTTTTGGGCCTCAATCCACTGCATAAGTTTTAACTCTGCTTCTTTTTCTTCTTCTAAACTGGGGACTTTGCCTATACTTGTTTGTAAACCAAAAGCTTCGCAAAACCTGGCAAGTTCTTTTTTATCTACCGTACACTTAAAAGGTTGTTCCGTTCCAGCAAAATAAGGCTCTGCATAAAGTTCAAATCTGCCATTGTCAGTAATTTTTCTTACTGCAAAGCCGCTTTTATAAAGAACTAAAATAAATCCCTCGTATGCCGCCATATCGTTTAAACCATCGTCAAATTTTTCTCCGCAGACAATATTATTTGCTGTAAAACATTTACCGTCCTTCAAAATTGATAAAGCTTCTTTTACGTCAGCCGTTTTTTTGTTGCCGTCTTCAATCATTTTTGTTAAGAGCTTCTTTTGTTGTTCCATAGTTTGAGCGTTTACTATTGTGGTTTTTAGACCAACAGACTCACACAATGGCGCAAGTTCTTCTCTATCTACCGTACACTCTATTCCGCTTATACAAGAATAAACATCCACCCTGCCATTATCAGCAACTTTGCTTACAGACATACCGGCACACCGGTTAGCAGATACAGTAAATCCTTTCGTTTTATGTATTACTCCGCTTCTCAAAATTGCTACGGCTTTTTTTATGTCAGACTTGGTTATATTATTTTTGTCTCTGAAAAACATAAATACGCCGATGCCGGCGGCGCATAAAATTACGGCTGCCAGTATAATGGCGATATATTTTTTAGTAAGTATATTCATACGAGTATCCTCTTATAAACTTATGCATATAAGATTCTACCAATTATCTTAATTTGGTAAAATATATGAACTGACTTAGGGCAGTTGGCGCAGCGGTAGCGCGATCGCCTCACACGCGATAGGTCACAGGTTCAAATCCTGTACTGCCCATGGTTTTCTTCGGCTTTTGAGCGTCTTTGAATTTTTCCCTCCGTTCGGACATGGCCGCGCTTCGCGCGTTCCTTACCAATGTACCTCTCTACGGGAAAAATTCAAATCCATCTCAAAATCCTGTGAAAACCGGATTCCTGTAATAATTTTCCCGTCACTTGACGGGCTTTTTTAGGTTTTTGTGACGGTAAGAGGTAACGGAAAATGGATTTCACTTTTCTATTCGGCGCGTTTGTAGGTATAATTTCAATTTTAAACCCTGTCGGCAACGTGCCGATATTTCTGGAACATGTGCAGACGGATTCCCCCCGCGTTCAGCAGGCTATCGCGCTTTTGATGGGGCTGGCGATATTTATACTTTTAGTATTTTTCTTTCTTACCGGCCGCGCGGCGCTTAATTTATTCAGCATAACTATACCGGCATTCAGAATAGCCGGAGGAATTTTAATTTTGCTCGTCGGCGTGCGCATGATGCAGGGCAAAAGCAAATTCTCCAACGAAGGCATACAGACGGCGGCCGCCGCCAACAAAAATCCGTTTGAAGAAGCAAGCCTGCGCCTGGGCGCCATAATAGTCCCGGTCGCGATGCCGCTGTTCGTCGGCCCGGGGACGATAACGACAGTAATTCTCTTCGCCGATAAAACCAAAACCGTTTGGAACTTCGTGGGCATGATAGGCGTGCTGGCGCTGGCCGCGGCTATAGTTACGACGTGCCTTGTCTCGTCCCGTTTTATTTACAGGATTTTAGGCTACAACGGAATGCAGATTGTCGTGCGTTTTATGGGTATGGTTTTGTGCGCTATGGCCGTGCAGTTTATGATAGACGGCGTGGCGCAGCTGCTGCCCGGCGTGCTGAACCCCGTTTTTGTGCATTCCGTAGCAAAAACCGTAGCTAAATAAATGGAACTGAAACTAAAACATTACGCTTTTCTGCCGCCGGTAAATATGCCGGAAATTAACGGCGTGAAAACCGATTTGCAAAAATTCTATCCCGCCGCAAAACAAATTTTTATAGCGCTGTTCCCTTACTGGAATTCTTCTCTGCCCCCGGAACTTTTAAATTTATCCGTCGACGATTGGCTGAAACTGCGCGCGCTGCGCGGCAACTCCGCGCCTAAATTTGATTATTCTCACCTGACAACGGTAAAAGTTTCCCGCTACGCGCGCGGGCGGGATTACCACAAAACAATAAAAAATGAGCTGCGGGAAATTTTGAGTTACGCCAAAACGCAAATCTCCGGCGCGGACGGAAAAATATTTACGGACGTTTCTTCAAATATCGCGGAAAAAAGACTGGCCGCTTACGCCGGCCTCGGAGTTCAGGGCAAAAATACTTTGCTCATAAATCAAGATTTGGGAAGCTGGTTTTTTATAGGCGGAATAGTTTTTAATACAGAAGTTTCTCACCTTTTCCCGCCGGCGGAAAAATCCGAAACAAAACTTATGTGCGAAAATTGCAGCCACTGCATAACGGCCTGCCCGTCGGGCGCATTGTCTGAAAAAGGCATTGAGCGCAACAAATGTCTGGCGCACTGGAACACGCAGACCAAAGAAAATATCCCGCCGGAAATTTTGCGTTTGATGGGAAATATCGTCCAAGGCTGCGACATATGCCAAGAAGTCTGCCCGCACAACGCCCGTCAAAACAACGCGGAAATTTTTGAAGAAATGAAACCGGTTAATCTACTCTAATCCCAGTCCTTTTATAAACGGCGTGTTGTCAACTTTGCGGCCTAAAAATTTCTCCACGATATCTTCTTCTTCATAAGTTCCGCCGACGGCCAAAATATCTTCGCGGAATTTTTTGCCGGTCGCCGCGTCGTCAATGCCGTTCTTTTCAAACTCGCTGAAAAAATCCTGCGCTATAACTTCCGCCCACAAATAACCGTAATATCCGGCGTCATAACCGCCCATAATGTGGTCAAAACTTGCCTGGGGCAAAGTGCCGGGCGTGACATGACTGTCGGCAATTTTGTCCGCCATTTTAAAATAAAGCGCCGTCGTATCAACCGGTTTATTGTGCGTATGCAGATACATATCATAATCCGCGAAAAACGCCTGCCGCTGGTAAAACCGCGCGCTGAGCGCGTGGCGGCCTTTTATTAATTTCTGAATCATATCGTCGGGCAGCGGCTCGCCGGTTTTATAATGTTTGGAAATTCTTTTAAGCACAGACGGCTGCCAGGCCCAGTTTTCCAGCATCTGCGACGGCACTTCCACAAAATCCCCGGCCACAGCGGTGCCGGACAAGCCGGAGTATTTCGCCCGCGTCAGCGCGTTATGCAGCACGTGGCCGAACTCGTGAAACAGAGTTTCCACTTCGTCATGTTTTAAAAGCGAAGGCATATCCTTAGACGGCGGATTGAAATTTGAAACGATTGCCGTAAACGGAATTTGGTAACTGCCGTCTTGTTTCTGGTGTCCGTCAACCAAATCAAAACAGGCCGCGTGTTTATATTTTCCGTCGCGCGGAAACATATCCATATAAATGTACGCGACAGTTTTTTTAGTGTCCGCGTCCACAACTTTATATGCTTTAACGTCTTTGTGCCAGACGGGAATATCGGCAGGCTCAAAAGTAACGCCGAACAAATGGCCGAACGTTTCCAGCATGCCTTTAATGACGACGTCCGCCGGAAAATATTCTTTAATTTTTTCCTGGTCCACGTCGTAATTAAGTTTCTGGTACTGGTTGCTCCAGTAAGCGGACTGCCAGCCGTGTAAAATTTTATCTTTGTCCCCCGTCGTGTTTTCGCGCAGAGCCAAAAGTTTTTTGGTTTCTTCTTTGCCGTACGGTTTTAATTGCTTTTCCAAATCATGCAAAAACACTTCGACGTTCGCCGGATTTTTTGCCATTTGGTATTCAAGTTTATAATCGGCGTAATTTTTATAACCCATCAGTTTCGCGACGGCCGCGCGGAGTTTCAGCGTGTCTTCCAAAAGTTTTACGTTTTCTTCCCCCCCTCGGCGCAGATATTTGAACTCAAGGTCTTTGCGCGCCGAATCGCTGACGCTGTTTTGCATAAACGGAACATAGTCCGGATAATTTAAAGTGATTTTATATTTTCCGTCGACGCGTTCCAGACGGTCAATATATTCCTGCGGCAGTCCGTCCAAATCCTGCAATGCCACAAGTTCAAAATCTTTATTATCGCGGATATTTTTGGAAAAAGTGATGGAATTTTCGGCGCGTTTTGTGCTGTTTTCTCTGTAAATTTCTAGTTTGTCGTCGGGCAGATGCAGGCCGCTTTTCTTAAACCCTATCATCATGTCTTTGAGCAGTTTCGCTTCCGGCACGCCGAGGGACGGATTGGTGTCCGCGTATTCTTTGATGGCGTTATATAAAGGTTTCCGCGTGCCGACTTCAACCATATACGCGCTGACGGTATTTTGCAGTTCAGTGGCCGCGTCTCTCAATTTTTCGTCGGGCGAAACATAGGCGAGGAACATCGGAATACCGAAAGCGTCTCCGTAATCTTCAAAAGCCCTGTTATACGCGAGCACGGTATTTTCAAAAGTCCGCTGCCCGGCTGGCACGTCCAAAACTTTCTGTAAATCTTTTTCCAGCTGTATGCGCGCCGCGCTTTCCGCCGGCGCCAGCTGCTCCGCCTTATAATCAAAATGCAAAACGCCGTTTTTAAACATACCGTCAGTCATGGTAAATGCTCCTGTAGTCGTTAACAAAAGACAAAATAACATCATTATTTTTTTCATAATAAAAATGTTTACTTTTTGATATACTATTATTATATTAACTTCAAAGAGGTTAAGACAAAAACAAAATGTACGAACATTTCGTCCCGCAAGAAATCTTCCTTACCAAAGGAATCGGCAGACACAAAGAAAAACTTGCAAGTTTTGAAGAGGCGTTACGCGACGCCCAGATTGCCCGTTTTAATCTTGTGCCCGTCTCAAGCATCTTCCCGCCCAACTGCAAAACCATACCGGTTGCAAAAGGACTGGAACCACTGCGCAGCGGCCAGATACTGCACTGCGTAATAAGCAGAAATACAAGCGACGAACATAAACGCCTAATCTCCGCTTCCGTCGGGCTGGCTATTCCGAAAGACCGCAAAACACACGGTTATATTTCGGAGCACCACAGCTTCGGCGAGACGGAAAAAAAGGCCGGAGAGTACGCCGAGGATTTGGCGGCTCTTATGTTGTCGACCACGCTGGGAATTGAATTTGACAACAATACCACGTGGGACCAAAAAGAAGAAATTTGGAAAATGAGCGGTAAAATCGTAAGAACCGCGAACATCACGCAGTCGGCAATCTGCGTAGGCGGGCTTTGGACGACGGTAGTCGCCGCCGCGGTTTTTGTCAGATAAAACCTTGTGAAAAAAAATAAAAAAATCTTTATGGGGCTGGAGAGGAAAAATACCTCTCTGCCCCTTTGTAATTACGCGGTAGTTCCGATACCGTTTGAAAAAACCGTTTCGTACGGGCACGGCACTTCGCGCGGCCCGGCGGCTGTTTTAGAAGCCTCAACGCAGGTTGAGCTCTGGGACGAAGAAATTAAAAGAGAAATTTGGGAAGACGGCATTTTTACCGCCGCGGCTGTAAACTGCAAAGGAACGACGGAAGCCGTTTTCGAGCGCATTGAAAATACCGCGCGCGAGATTATTAAATATAAAACGGTTCCTTTTTACGTCGGCGGAGAGCACTCCGTTTCTCAGCCGCTTATCAAACCTTATATCGAAAAATATCCGGATTTAAGCGTTTTACATTTTGACGCGCACGCGGATTTGCGCGCGGAATACGACGGCACGCCGTACTCCCACGCCTGCGCGCTTTACCCTGCGTCAAGGCGGGTGCCAGTCGTGCAGGTGGGCATACGCAGCGTAGGCTCCGACGAGTATCAGAACATCAACGCCGGCAAAGTGAAAACTTTTTTAATGCATGAAAACCGCGATATTAAAAAATTAATCCCTCAGGTTTTAAAAAGTCTGACGGACACGGTTTACATGACGCTGGACGTTGACGGTTTTGACCCGTCGGTAATTCCGGCGACTGGCACGCCGCAGCCCGGAGGTTTTAGCTGGTACGAAGCGCTGGATTTATTCCGCGCGGTAATAGAAAATAAAAAAATCGTCGCCGTGGACATCATGGAAACCGCGACGAAAAAAGACGACCACACGACGGAAATGAACGTCGCCAAACTAATCTACCGCCTGATGGGATATTTAAGCCTGAAAAAATAAAAATAAACTCCGCTGCGCTTTTTAAGACGGCGGAGTTTATTTTTATTTAGTTTTATTATTGTTGAACTCTTGGCGTATAATAATCTGAAACTCTATAATAATTTGGCCAATCTTTTAATTCCTTTTCTCCTATCAAAACAAATGTATAATTTTTATAACTATTTGTTACGGTATAATTATGCGTTTGCGGGATGTATGTCGTCGAAGTCCCGGAATCATAAGCAGAATACCCGCCGCCGTAAATGCTGGCATTAGAATATGTAGTTACCGGAGTTGTAGTCGTATAACTTCTAACTGAAGTATTAGAGCCTCCGTCTTGGCCTATAACTGAGAAGTATAAATATCCTTTTTCAAAAGCAAATTTAGACGCATATTTGCGGCATTTTTTATCTACATCTTTTGAATCAACGAACTCATCTCCGTTGCAAGAAATAGTAAAAATCCTGTTTGTAAAACTTTCATCAGCACCGACTTCATTTGGTTTTACGGCTTCAACATCGTATCCCACACAAGCGCACAAAATCACAGTAACGGCTAGCACTAATTTTTTCATCTCTTTTTGCAGGTTGTTCATTTTTAGCGTATCCTTTTTTGATAATAAAAATTATACTACAAAAAATTTACGTGCCGGAAAAAATTATTTTATAGAAAATATTAAATAATATAAATTAATTATATTTTTGGCACAAACCGCGAATTTGGGGCTGAAACGTCGGTTTTTTGAATTCTTTACGATTCTTAGGGTTTTCATACCTTTTCCTTAAAAAACATGAAAATATGGCAAAATGAAAGAAATAGCATGATTTCTCGACGGAGAAAAAACCGGTTTTTATTAATTTTTATGTTTTTCGTAAGATTTTCACTGAAAAAGCTTTGTTTCGGCAAAAATTTATAAAAATTGGATTAAGGACTTGGTAAGGATTTTGTGATAAATATTAGCTTATCTAACTTTTTTCACGTGAAAACGCCCCGCTAAAAATTTGGCAGGGCGTTTTTGGAATTTTGAAAAATTAAAGCATTTTGCTGTGCAGCCTTTCGGCTATGTTTTCAAGCTGGTCTATGCTGTTATAATGGATGACCAGGGTTCCTTTGTTCATTTTGTCGGCGTATTTGACTTCTACCTTGGTGCCAAGCGCTTTTTGCAGGTTGGATTCGAACTCCACCACTTCGGCCGGGCGGCTTACCCCTTTTGACGGTTTGGGCGAAATAATGTCCCGCGCGGCCTGCTCCGCCTGGCGGACGGACATTTTTCCTCCCTTCAGTTTAATGAACAAAATATCCCGCTTCTTTGCGTCCGCCAGCATTAAAAGCGCGCGGCCATGGCCTTCCGAAATGACGCCGCTCTCTATAGCGGATTGCATTTCTTTTGGTAATTCCAGAAGTCTTAAAGAGTTGGAAACCGCCGCTTTTGATTTGCCGCAGTACAACGCCAAATCGGTCTGAGAAATAAGGAACTTCTGTATGAGGCTTTTATAGCCGACCGCTACTTCGATGGCGTTTAAATCTTCCCTCTGGATATTTTCTATAAGAGCCAGCGCGGAAAGCTCTTTGTCGCCGATGCCTTTCTGGATAATAGCGTCAATTTCTGTAAGCCCGGCCAGCTTGCTCGCCCGGTAACGTCTCTCACCCACCACAATTTCATATTTTCCCAGCCCGCCGTCGTATACAACTACTATCGGCTGCGTAAGACCGTGTTGTTTTATTGATTCCGCCAATCCCTGCAAAGATTCTTCATTAAAAGTCCGTCTGGGCTGAAATCTGTTCGGGACAATGTTATCAAGCGGAATTTTTTGTATATTTTTCCCCTCCGCCGGGCCGGAAGTACCCAAAACTTCCTGCGTTTGCTTTAAAAGCGCGTCCAAACCTTTACCGAGTGCCTGTCTAGCCATATTATCCTCCGAAATCATACGCCGCCGTGGTTAATTTGAAATTTTTAAGATTTTCGGCGTCAAAGCCGCGCCGGATTAGAAATTCTTTGGCAAAATCTATATACGCCAACGCGCCGCGGCAACTTGCGTCATATTCGAAAATGCTTTGGCCGAAACTAGGCGACTCGGCCAGGCGTATATTGCGCGGTATAGGCGTTTTATAAACCCTGTCGCCGTAAAATTTATTGATTTCCTCTAAAACCTGATTGGACAGGTTCATTCTGCTGTCATACATTGTAAGAAGGCCGCCGTCTATGCTCAGTTTCGGGTTCAAAAACTGCTTAATTTTGGCGGTTGTATTGATAAAATGGGCAAGCCCTTCCATAGCGTAATATTCGCATTGTATGGGCGTTATAACGCTGTCGGAGGCTACCATCGCGTTCAAAGTAAGCAGGCTCAGCGACGGCGGGCAGTCAATTATTATAAACTTGTACATTTTTCTGACAGGCTCCAGCGCTTCTTTGAGCATGCTTTCGCGGTTATTGACGTTTACCAGCTCAACCTCCGCGCCGGCAAGATTTTTGCATGCCGGCAGAATATCCAGCATTTCGTTGGAACTTTTTCTGACGACGTCGTCAAAAGACGCTATTTTCATCAGCAGGTGGTAGACGGATTTTTCGCCGTCCTTTAAAGTAATTCCCACGCCGGACGACGCGTTGCCCTGCGGGTCAAAATCGACAAGCAAAGTCTCTTGGTTTAAAGCGGCAAGAGCGTGCGCCAGATTAATGGCGGTCGTCGTCTTGCCAACCCCCCCCTTTTGATTTGCTATTGAAACAATTTCAGCCATAAAATCTCCGAAAGTAAAATGAGCAACAGATATAGTAAAGCAAATTTTGCGGAGTTTTGCATGATTATAAAGACTCTGTCCTCCTATTTTGTCCCTCTCCCTGACAGGGAGAGGGGACGGGTGAGGGTTTTAAAACACAAAATACGCCGTTGCCGTAAAATCTATTCAAGGCCCCACCCTTCCGGGGCCGATAAGGTGAAAACCTAACCTTGATGAACGACACATCAATATAGTTGTGTACATGTTGTGTTCCGAACCCTCACCCTGCCCTCTCCCTGTGAGGGAGAGGGAAAAAATTTAGGTTTTCACGTGAAAAAAGTTAGATTGGCTAACTGACCTTACAGTCTTTGGCGAAAAGACGAGCTTCGCGGCGCATCCTTCGCTTCTACTGGAAAATTTTTTATCAGCGCGCAAAATTTCACTGTTTTTTATTTCAAATTTTAAGTATAATAAATATACTAGAATATACTACTTCAAATTAATTAATAAAAAATCGGGGGGAAGTTTTATGCCGACGAGAGTCAAAAATTTACACGGAATAGGGGGCAAACGGCCGCCGCATTCCGATTCCTGGCTGGAATACTGGGAAAAAGAAGCCGGGCAAACGGCCGACGAGTGCGCCGCCTGCCCGAACACCGCCACTATTGGCAGTGCGGTAAAAAAAGTCGAAGGCCTTGACGAAAAACTCTACATAACTCCGCTGTGTGATTTCTGCAAACGCCGCACCGACGAGTTTAACGTATACTTTAAACTTGTGCCGGTCCCTCTGGAATAAAAAATATTTTACGTCTGACGAACGCCGCCGTCCTGACTGATTCTTAAAGGGGTGGGAATACGGGCGGGGGGTAAAGGGTACGGGCCGCTATGCCCGCAAAAAAAAGACCATGCTTTCCGCATGGTCTTTTTACGTAAACGGATTAACGTTTAGAGAACTGGAATCTTTTTCTTGCGCCGGGCTGGCCGGGTTTTTTGCGTTCGACCATTCTGGGATCTCTCGTCAGAAAACCTGCTTTTTTGACAAGCTTTTTAAAATCTTCGCTTACCAGAGCGACGGAGCGCGCTATCGCGTGCCTTACCGCGCCCGCTTGGGAAGAAATGCCGCCGCCTTTTACCGTGGCCACGACGTCATACTCTTTATCCGAGCCTGTCGCCGTCAGCGGGGCTTTGATGTCTTTCTGGTATTTTACCGACGACGCGAAATACTTTTCCAGCGGTTTTTCGTTGACGGTAATTTTGCCTTTGCCTTTAATTAACTGCGCCGTGGCTATAGAAGTTTTTCTTCTGCCGACGTTTGTGGATTTTTCTTTTGCCATAAAAATTTATACCTCTTATTTAGCCTTTTTCGGCGCGAACTGGCCGGTGAAAGCATGTTCGGCGCCCGCGAAAAGTTTTAATCTTTTCATGCGCGGCGAACGCAGTTTGTTTTCGTCCAGCATCCTTTTAACCGCCAGTTCTAAGACGACGGTAGGATCTTTTTCAAACTGTCTTTTAAAAGGTATTTCTTTGCCGCCTTTGGCGTAGCCGGAGTGGGTAAAATAAACCTTCTGGTTCATTTTATCGCCGGTGACTTTTATTTGGCTCACGTTGGTTACGACGACAAAATCACCGCAGTCCATATGCGGCGTGAACGTTTTTTTATGTTTGCCCATAAGCAGCACCGCGGCCTGAGTGGCCAGCCTGCCCAGGGTTTTGCCCGAAGCGTCAAGGTGATGCCATTGTCTTGAATTTTCATTTTCCTTTACGGAAGGAAGAAAAGTTTTTGTCATATTATTATTTTTAACCTATATAATTTTGACGACGAAGTGGTGGCCCGCCGCCAGCAATTGACTCGGTTGTATATATTATACAAAGTTTTCCAACGGAGCGGGGGGAAGGTTTTTGGCTAAAAAAATCAAAAGCGTTGTTTTAGTTTCAGTTTGCCATAGCGTCTGAGGAAAGCCCGAAATATATTAGCGTAATGGAAATTCAGGAAAAAATACTCTCCGCCGCGGCCGTGGCGAGCGGAATCGTCTCCGTCGTAAAAAAACATAGCCTTTTTAGTTATTTTGGATTAAGCTTTTCTCAGTTTATAATATAAGTGTGATTTCACGCTTATAAAGGAGGACTTTTGTGAAAAAAATAATAAAAAATTTAATATTCGCGGCCGT
>Ga0123354_10001348_pt1 | contig 29460 bp, 23 predicted proteins | sample TergutLab28metaG_2_FD_97872 | JGI IMG/M metagenome (GOLD analysis project Ga0123354, IMG submission 97872) | Labiotermes labralis P4 segment gut microbial communities from Petit-Saut dam, French Guiana - Lab288 P4 | ecosystem: Host-associated > Arthropoda: Insects > Digestive system > Gut ... | reverse complement strand
GATGATGATGATGATAATAATGCCAATGACAACAATTGTGACTTATTTTGGTACTTCATGCTGCCTTTAAGGTGATTTTTTTGGCTGTGTTCATTCCCTAATATGTTAAACAAGTGCTCTTTTAGTCACATACTCCTTCTCTAAATGGATGTACACACTTTAATAAAGAACGATTTCCTTATAGTTTGTATAACCATGAGGACAAAGAACATGATGTATGCAGATACAAGACAGCAATCTCATGTGAATATGTATATATAATAACAGATTGGCTGGTGGTATATTTTGATCTGCTTTCCTTCTGTCAGGAAATAATTGGAGGTTTACTAGATCATCCTTATGTGTGTCTGTCTGTCTCATTTTAATTTTTTTTGACTGGTTTTCCCCAAACTTTGCATGAATGTTAATTCCATGGAGTCCACACCCTCTCATTCTTTTTCAAGGTTCATTTTAACATTAACCTTCCATGTTGTATCTTTTTCTTCAGTTTTCTCAACAGTAACATGTAAGGATTTTATTTCCCATATATGCATGCCACATTCCCTCCTTATATCATCCTGTTTGGACCAGTCATACTTTTTTATTTCCTGCAGTCAGTCATAAAAGCATGACAGTCATACAAACTTGTGAGGTGTAAGCAAAACTGCTGTCACTAAATTCTGCATTTTGAATTAATTTATGATAACAAATCATTGAAAAATATGCAGCTTTTTTAAAGGCACTTTCTTGTTCAGTGTAAAATATCAGTCACATGACAAGAAAATAGAAGGGAGAACAGTTTTTATTTCCATAATGATGCTGTCAGTTGCTAAGATTATATAGTAATGATGCAGTGATGCTGACAAAACTAAAATAAGAGGAGAAAAACCTGCTCCAGGGCCACCCTGTCAACCACAATCCTGTGTGGAATGATGTGCGATAAAATGTACAGTACTGTGGTAAGGAAATACTGTAAAGTCACTTGGAAGACCTAAACAACATACAGGGGATTGATCTGGCTGAAAACTCTCCAGTGATAGCTCTTGGGGTTCTCCTACCATTGTTGGCTGTATAAAACACTATCGTGATGTTTCAGGAACGTGGTTCATCCAGGCAGTCTGTCAGCAGCTGCTTTGTGCTCAGCCAACTGATGACTTGCACAAACTGTTCACATCTGTCATCAGGGAAGTCAGCTGTAAGAGGGCATTAGTGGACCAAACATACAAGACCATGGTACCTATATATTCCACAACATTTACACGATCCCTCAAGCTGCCACGTCATCGAGGAGCTAAAGTAAAAGTATCACAACGAATGTTTGAACGCCACGCATTTAATGCACTATTGCGTGAATATATTAAAGACAGGAAGCATAAACTTGAACATAAAAGGAAAGAAGAGAAAATGATGGCAATGTCGACACGTTATGCATAAGCAAATAACCTCCACAGAGTAACAGTGTAATAGTGGCACCACTAGCACTGTTTTAAAGGTGTCTGGAGTGTGTGTATCTCCTACATTGCATGCACACAACATTTTAAACAATCCTTCTCTGCAGTGCAGAGTTTCAGGAAAGTTATGTTTGTTGTTACTTGTATGGGCTCCACCTAGTGCCTATTTCCCTAGGGGTGAAATTTTTGGGGTGTGAGGCTGACCACTGAGTTCCATCTAATGCAACACTGGGGAAAGGGCCAACCTGGTACCCACTGAATGGGGAGATGGTGGGCCCCAGTCATTATGGACACTTTGGAGACAAGGAATTTTGCTCATAATTGAACCATGATTACTTTGTTCAGCCCATAGCCTGGTCTGTACCATATACACTGTACCTTCTTGTATTTGGTGAAAGGCAAAATACAAAGTGCCTTGCAGTGATCATTTTCTAAAGCAGTATGCTTGCTGTGAGGAGGGAACAGGTGAAAAGTTCTGACACCTTTATACCACAAACTGACTGGTCCAGAATAAAAGCATAACTTTATATAATATATGAAATTCAAGAAGCTTTCACAGCCTTTATTTACGTGCAACTCCTAATAACTAGGACACTTGCACCCCAGAACGTGACAGTCCTTGGATATTTCACATATATTTTTCTAGTTTGGAAACTCGAGTTTTTAAGCTTTGGAAATTTTATGAATATAAGACAGTATAACTGTGGCAAAAATACCCTTGACCTCTGAATGGCAGAAGGGTAGGGGGTAGTTCATTCTTGAGCATCACTGCAAGGAAAAATGTATGTTAAGGTGATGTTTGAAATTCAGGGTTTTAGTAGATGTGTTTGGGCGGAATGGCTGTTATGGCTGCAATGATAATATTGAAACACATGTTTCGTGTGAATGCTGATACTATAAAGTGGGCTGGACAACGGTACTAAGATTCCTCTGGCTGAATATAGTAAAACACCAAAATTTGCAAACTGATCGGGACAGTTGGAACAACCTAGCAACAACCCTTACCACATTATTGTGACTCGCTTCTGTAATAAGCTGTAGGCCTACAGATAACAGATGACTGTGTTGTCAGAGTGATCAGCACAGTGCAGGGGATACAAGGATTCTGTTCAAAGAAAAACTGATATATTTTCGTAAACAGTGACTGACTGTGAACAGTGAGAATGAGCTGTGATAGTTTGCATTTATGTTCAAGTGGAAAATGTTACTCTCTTAATACAGATAAGTTTAATAATTTTTAATAAATAAAAACTGCATTTCTCCTAATTTCAGAACTTTTATTTAGTGCTTATCGCCATTTCGTTGATTTATTCTACTACCATGCTAGTAGATCAGATAATACAGCAGTGATGGGCAGATCTGGGAATAATATAGACTAGTAAAGGAAGCGGTCATGACCTACTATGAGGTGCTGTATCAATATGACTGCATAAAAGCACAAAACTCATCCAAAATAGTCTGCCATTGGGCTAAGATTTGAATTTGGAGGAGTTTACTGCCTCAAATTTTATGTTCGGTCCCATCCAGTATGACATTATGTTACTAGTAACCAACTCCTATACCTGACAGGTAGGTCCACAATGAAAATTGCATAAATTGTATTGACTTGGTTTCAGGCACTTTGAATTAATGAGATTTTACTATAATCAAGGAATCAGAGTATTGAAAAATATACAATTTGAAAATACATTTGCAAGTTTATTTTATAACCCTATAGGTTCTCAAAACTGTGGGAAGTAGTCAGCCTTAAAAAACACTGATACTTGGCTTGTTGACAAGCAGTGTATGGAACAAACCTGACAGACAAGAAGTCTGAAGAATACGAAGTAAATGAAAACAACAAAGGAAACTGATGGGAAGTGTATAAATAAAATAAAGGCCTAACATGAAAATGCCAGTATATATCAAATATGGGATATGGTAATAGAAAGGCTATTCAGGAAGCAGAAATTGGGTAGGAAAGCTAAACCAAGGGATCCAAAATGAAGATACAGTGGATGAATAATATGAATGATTTCGTTGTGTGAAAGCAAACTGTATTGCTAAGGCAGGTCCTGCAGTCCAGGGTCAAGCAACTAAATAGCTTCTAAGAAATAAACCAAATGTGTTTACAATTACAGTAAACCAAATAATGCTGAAAAAAGAATGCTGTAAGTGAAAAAGCGACTATCGGGACTGAGCTGCAGAGATAAATTAATAGCCCATGTGAATACAGTAGCATCAGTGTCTTTGTAGATGTGAGCCTGGCACAGGGAATAGGCAGAGAAAAGTGTTATTATCAAGTACAAACAAAAAAAGCAATAACAGAGGAAGATAAGAAGCAGTAGCCACTGCCTTCACATTCTACCCACAGAGAAACTTTTACAGCAGTGTTGCTGTAATTAAATCCACAGGTGCAGAAACAAACCTGTGAATGGTATGGACAAAAATAACTTTTTTCCCCCCAAATAATAACTCCATCAAACAAATCATTGTATTTTTACAAATCACAGCAGTATAGTAACACCATTAAGAGGTATCACTGAACACTTACAACTATATAGTGGTATGTGTGTAGCTTCATTTACATGAAATTACAGCACTTGTAACATAAATTACATTCCTCCTCAATTTACACTGTTCATCACCAGCCTGGTATAATGCTAATGTCAACTCTCATCAAGGAGCACTGGAGAAATGAAGTTTGTAATATCTTGGTCGTGGGAACTTTCAAAGTGCCAATTTTATAATATCAGTACAGATGGTATTCACTGAGTTTATACAGTACAAAGGTGCACAGTAACAGTAAGTATATGTAGCAGCACTGATACTTTTATTTTATTGCTCCTAAAATGTCATTATCTCTACTCCATGCCAAAATATGACTCGAACATACTACGTGACGTCCTTTTTACAAGAAATCTTGTCAGTCACTCCTAAGCTTGGGATAAAATAAAAATTTTTTAGACAAGAGTTCTAAAATAGTTCATTACAGTAGTACCAACCTCATCATTTCACAATTACCACCATGCTGGCAGCACATTCATGTGAGAGTGGACCTGTAGTGTGCATCCTTTGTCTTGAAGAGTAAGTTGGTGTCCCCCACTTCTGCATTAAAGTCCTTGTCGTACTTCATTCCAGGAGCCTGCACACACCATAGTTCCAATAACAATATGGAGAACATATTGATTCAGTTGCCCCCCCCCCCTTTTAACCGGCGATGTTTGCTACATGAACAGACGGTAGTAGACGTACAATTCTGTGGTAACATTTTTTTAGGCCAACTGGTGTGGACAGATACTAAAGCAGTGTCTTTATCTTTCCAGTCAACATGATTTCTGCATACAGCAGCACTGTTTATTAAGAGATGCCTTTTAGTTCTGCTTTACATATGCAAATTAACCCATAAAGACAAGGAAGCTAATGAAGTATGTTGAACATATTTTCAATATTCCTACATCACAATAAAATTATGTGCCCATTATACAAGGATGCACAAATATGGTTAATGCAATGCTTGTTCTCATGCATTTTAAACTGGAAACCATGTATGGTTTTGTCATGTCCCTCCACCTGCCAATAACAATGTGAAAACTGCCAGACTGATTGCATGGTACAGCAAAATCTATACCAAACTTTTGCCATTTTAATTTGGGTTAGTACAGTTCACCTTAATGTTCACTTTATTTAAAGGCCAAGATGAACCTCGTGCACATTGTGTGAGAGAACAGTTCACCATGTGGCACTTTTGAATGAGTGAACTTAAATCACTCTGATAACCAGACCAAAGAATTTTCTTGCTGTGTCTGATATATGCAAGATTTGGCACACTTCACCAATATGTGTTAGCAAAAGAGGGTGGGAAAAACTTCCATGCCACAGTTAGTAAAGAGAGATGAATCACTTTAAGTGTAACATGTTGATATGAAATCCTCATTAAAATTTTATTTGTGGAACAGTGTATTTGAGGAAAACCTAAAAATTAAAAATTGAATCATCTCAGCTGACATAAAAATTAAACTGGTTAAATGTAACAGCACACAATGTTGAGCAAAAAATAAAAAGTTATTCCAGAACAACAACATTTCAAACAGTCTATACAACTTGCACAATGTTCAGCACACATACAATAATTTAATCTTACTGTAAGACAACTTGTGGTGATTGGTACTGTCCACGATATGTTTCCCCTAGCATATAATATGATGGGAGAAAAAGCAGTTCCAATTTTGCATTATACGAGTGAATGCAAAAGCAAAACTAGACCTTAAGATTAGATGCATACTATTGCACATTATTTTTAAAACTGCTGAATCTGGCAACCACCAGTGTGGGTGCACAGTTCGCATCTCTCACAGACACTCCTTGCAAGACACACCGCCGCTTAATGAGGTGCATACAACTTTGCAAATCCAAAGAAGAAAAAAGGAAAGAGATGCAAAAAAAGAAAAACCACTCAACCTAACTTAACAGGCATACTGCATCGTACTACATCTATTTATCAGTTTTTACACAAAAAATGAGACCATATCAATTAAATGGACAAATATTTTTATAAAGTAGCAATGTAGTATGACACTCACATTCTGCCATGCCTTCCTCAAAGTGTAGGCATCATACCCATCAAGAACCAACTCTGGGACGTCAAATCGTGGAACTAGGAAGAAGTTCATCAGGTCAGCTTTCTCAGAGGTATACCTATGGAAAATGAGAGGTGGTACTACAGACGTTAATCCATTCTTTCTCTCAAATGCTGCCAAAGTCTCAGCAATCAAAATAACTGGCTTCTATCAAACTGTTCTGGGGGTTTGATGCAATGGTATGTATCATGTTGAGGGCATGCATGATGAACCTGTATTCTGCACTTCACTATTCCAAACAGACTGATCCTCTGAGCACAGATGTATGCAGCACTATGTAATAGTACAGAGAGAATGTATTTCAGGAATGGTCATTTGGTATTGTTCCAAACTGTGAGGGTGTCCATGACAATTTTTGAAACACTGTTTTGGAATACATGTTAACAAGCCATTGTGACAATGCAGAGGATGACAACGATCCTTTTGTTTTAAAGGTATCTACTTATGCCTAGCTGTGCCATCAAGCCCTGGTGAAACTGGAAGAATGTAACAGGATCCATCTGGTATGGGTGCCAGGACACACGAGAATTGATGGAAATTAAATAGCTGATAAATTAGCCAGGCAAGGCTCCTCACTTCCACTTACAGGACCTAAGCGTGCTGCTCTTGGCTTATCTGCACAGTTTGCTAGGGGAGTGATCAGGGGCTGGATGAGGTGGAAACTTGAGCAGTATTGACAGTCCCCTTGTGGACAATGGCAGATTAATGACTTGCTTAAAAGATCCTCTGCTAAAAGAGCTGGGGAATTGCTCAAGTAGAGCAGAAACCATCTATGACTAATGTCAGGGTTTCCAACAGGACACAGTCATTTAAAGGGACATCTATTGAAACTGGGGCAGATAGAGACTAGTAGATGTGACAGATGCAAACAGGCACCTGAAATGGTTTCATATGTCCTTTGTGCTGTGATGCACTGACAACATTAGGATTTAGGCACCTGGGCCATCATTTCTTGAAACCAGGTGATTTTGCAGACATCTCCATCAGCAAGACACTGTACTTGCTTCAAAATATGGGGCAGCTAAATTACTGAGCAAAGGAGTGCACAAAAGGTCAGGAATGGTCACATAAAAACGGCAATACAGTGCCATATCAAATGGACTCTACTCTGTGCCTAGTTACAATGCTACCTTTGGCTGATGTAACATATGCTGGTACCACCAAAAGGTTTGAATTTATCTGTACTGAACAAAACTCCTGGGGAAGACTGAAACATGGAAATAATCGACAATCATAGCAAAAATTCACACATCTGGCTGTATTATTGTCAAAAGCTGTGTTTCTGGGAACAATTCCCCAACAAATCAGCATTCTCTGGTTTTGGACAGATGGGTAAAGAAAAGTGAATGCTCTATCAAAATACTTCAAAATCATAATTTTCCCTTCAGTGCTGCGTAATTAAAAGAAAATAGTTCTACCAGTTAATACAGAACTTACTGTATCCTGGCTGTGTTCCAGGCCCACTCATTCGGCATCCGCCAGTCCTTCATCTTGGGATCATATTTGTCAAAACTATCAAAGTCAATTCGTTCGATATCCTCAACCACCACTTCCACATCTCCATAGTTGGACCAGTCATAGATAAGCAGCTCTGCATGAGTTCTGCAGGAGAAAGAAACACATACATAGGTGTATATGTATGTATTTAAGTATGTATCCTTGGTGAATACGGAAGAAAAACAGTTTTCTACTAACAAATTTGGGGTACCGTGGTAGCACAGTGGTTAAGGTGCTATGCTACAAATCGGAAGGTCGCTGGTTCGATCCCAGCTAGTGTCAGTGGATGTTTCATTGACATAAAATTAATCCGATCGCACTATGGTCCTGGGGTCCACTCAGCCCCTAACAAAAATGAGTACCAGGAGTTTATTTCCTGGGGGTAAAGGCGGCCGGTGCATAAGGCTGACAACCTACCACCATCCTGTGCTGTTGTCATTAAATCTGGGAACCTTAACTTCCTGGAATCCTTTGGGCACCTCTGGGCCTGTAATGGGACTGCTTTACCTTTACTAACAAATTTGAAGCTCCTTTCTGTAAGTTAATGTACTATAACTTTCCACTACAGAAAATCCCTATATAAAAGACTTACATCAACTGCAAAAAATGCTCAGAATAATTTAAATTTTCATGGGAGGTGATATAAACAGCCTGATTGTATTTCACATATTTTTGGCATGTCACAAATGCCAAAAATATTCTGGTTCCTTGTTAACATAATAATGCTTTTCAAACTTCCTAAATTATATATCAGCAATGGCAGGAAGATTTTTGAATGATGAACTGTAAGCACTTATGGCCAACTGAAGAAAACCATGAAAGATTTTGAGAAGGCCAGCTGTCTTCTAGGCCAAGATTTAAACTCTCAACTTCTTGATTGTGAAGCAGGACTGCTATTCACTCAACCACAACATTCATTTTTGCAAATGAGAACAAACTGCCATTTCCAGACTGAAACACAGAAATAAAAAGTGCAACACATACATATGTCTACACATAACAAAAAGAAAATATGGAAATGTATTGGTCTGCATGAAGAGAAACTGGACAATAGCGCTTAAGCAGAGGCAAGCCCCCAAATATTTTTTGCACAAGTTAGCTCTGATAATTAGGAGTCAAAAAGCTTCATCTGATGTGGCATGAAAACTCTGAAAACTATGGCCATACATGTTACAGATATAAAGGAACTCTTTCCTCCAGACCAGGATGCAAGAAATCAGTATTATAGGTGGTGTCAAGAATGGGCAGCCAAGGGACTGCTTGATCCAGAACTTGAGGCATGTATGTGATAAGTGCCAATAAAATAACAGTGCCTGTATTCTTCACATAAACAGTAAATTCTATTACATTCAATTAATTATCACACCGTTCTTCTGTGAATTAACAGAAACAGAGAAAATATTTGCTTACTTTATGCAGGACATTGTCACAAACCCACACAGACAATTTCTCAATAACAGCATTACAAGAAGTATTCATCAAACATCTGATACCTCACAGACTGTAGCCTCCACATCTGAACATATGTCACTGTTACTTGTGGGATACAATAAAATTCATATGACCACTGCACATTCTTTGCAAGAACTGAAGGACAGTATCTCAAAAAAAGCTGCTAATATTTCAAGACAAGAAATTGGTCATGTGACATGCAATATTTCAGAAAGTGCAATGCCTACATATAAACCAGAGGTCAAAATTTTGAGATTTCTATGAAACAGGAAAAGTTTAACTGTAGGAAGAAAATTTACTCTTACACTTCTGGCAATGCAGGCATGCCAAGCAATAATATTTCATGACAGCTGTCTCCCTCAAAGACATGATAAAAATATTTCCTGTAATAAGCACATCTCTAAATTTTGAATTTGACAACACACAATGTAATCAAAACATGAAGAGACTGTTTTGACTAACCCAATTTCCTTCAGGTAGCGTTGCTTGTAGAAGTACTCCATGTCAGACAGGTACTGTTGTTTGAATACTTTAGAGTTGACCTCATGTGGAAAATTCCTCTCTTTGATACGTTTCTGTATGACAGGCACTGGGACATCAAGGTATATCACCAGATGTGGCTTCATCAGCTCTCCTATTGTGTTGCTATGTATCTCATAGTAAACGTCACGAGCTGAAACAGTTAAAGGCATCCAGTGCTCATTCTGCTGCAATCTACAAATTTTTCTACACTTCACTAGCAAAAAAATATTATCATGCACAATACAATAAAATGTTTCATTTTCACATAGCTGAGGTCTCAAATTTACAGCACTCTATGTGTTGCAAGAGCACCAACCAAATAAAAGTGACAATGTACAAATACACCAAAATATTTTAAAATCCGTATCTAGTACTTCCTATAGGAAAGGGTGCAATCTTCTGTACTAAGTAGGCCTTGAGGGAATCAATCTGTAAATAAAATTTTTGTAGTTCCAATAACTCACATTATTTTCTAAATAGAAACATATTAAAAGGAAGAAAAGTAGGTTCTTCCTGTATAATTAATTTGGAATATAGTGGGAGCAGGAGAAGTGAAGATGCAATATGCAGTTATTTTTCTTTCTTTTTCTTATCTCCTCCAGTCAACGATTAATATGTGCTGTAAATAACGTATCATGTAAAACTTATGAAAGATTTCTTGCACTACATATATAAATGATAACTTATATGAATGAAAGGAATGTTGATATTTATGTAAAAGTAAACAAATTGAGCATAAACCTTGTAACTTGTAGAAAGCCACCTTTCACTTTGTTGTTAAAGTAGTACTATTGGATGTCACATAGAATGTAGTTTAGTTGAAAGGGAGAGCTGCATGCTGTGTGATGATGTCAAAAGGTTTCAATGAGCAATACAAGCTGCAGGGGCATGCTAATGGTGTTTTCACAACCATAACCAGAAGAATGGAGTGTAAAAGAACAGGGAAGGGAGAGCAGGCAGGTTAAGCTCTTTAAAAAAATAATGCAGAACCCAACACATTGAATACAAAGATGCAGTGCTATGTTTGGTTGCACATGGCTTAGCCATAATCACTGACAGGCAACGACTGGTAACTCCAAAACCGAAAACAAATAAAGATAACTTGTCCTAGTGTGAGATGCACATCAAACTAAAGGCAGACAAAAACAAATGGGAAATCTCAGAGGTAAATGCATAAAAACATACTCTTAGATAATTGTAATGATGAAGAAGCTCGAACACCTTTTTCTTTTTCATATCTAAGCACTACCTAAAAAACTACAAGTAAAGAATGAAACAAGATGTTACGAGGAAAAGAACTCCCTGGAGTAAATTTCAGAAAATACAAGCACCACAATGTGAGCCTGTAGTGCCACGATCACAGTGTGCATCGGATTTGTTGATCCCTGACAGAGAAGATGATGTACTGCTCCATCTAAATTTCCATGTTGATACTCACCTCCTTTGCTTATGTAGCCAGCTTTGTACATGGCCTCCAAGAACACAAAGTCACTGTAAGCACATCTCTCCAGAACAACTCCTTGTCCTGCAAATAAAGCAAAAATGTAAAATTAACACTCATCCTTAGATTACTAAATTACTTAACCCTGTAGACACACCACTGTATGCTAAAGGAAAGTTTCTATAAGCATATTCAGTCATTTGTCTCTAAATGTGCCTGAACTGTGCACTCTTGTGACAGACATCTGCTGTTACATAAATTACAGTCTATAGAATATATCTATAAATAGTCCCTTCTGTACTAAAAATATGACAATATAAACTCAATAAGGTACATCCACATGGTGTAATAAGAGACTACTTTGGTTATCTTTGTCCATTTCATTTAAACTGCTTACAGTTGTACCAGTTGATAATTTGTGGCTTAACAAATTTAGATTGCAGTGTTTACAGTATGTCTTAAAAATATAATATGTATTCAGTTACAGCTCAAGAAGTTATGTAGCTCAAAATGGTTTAGTTGGGATTTATTCGTTATGTTTTTAAAAATAATTTATGAGTCTGATTCATGAGTCTGTTACAGTAGTAACACTTTGGGAACCCTGTTACCTACTAAGAATCACATTTCTCATTTATTTTGCACAAACATTAATCCACTATCCCACTGACCTGATGGCCTGAGTTCAGGAGTGTGAACTATAAACTGGTAAATTCACCACCACCACCAACAAACAACACATCAAACATCACAGTCCAGTGGATAACCCTACTGTTTATTCAAGAGACCCTTGGCTCAATTCAGTGCCTGGAGACCTGCTATCCTGATGAGAGGTTATTCGCAATAGTCTTTCCAATCAAAGGACAGGTAACTACCTCAATTATACCATGACCATGTCATTCAACATCCTTTTCAAATTATTATTCCCTGGCCATTCTACCAATGGATTCTATATACTGTGAGACACTGATGTTACCATCAGAGAAACCACAAACAGCCACAAGAAGCAACCTCTTCATGAGCAAAAATCCAAGTGTGAACCTCCAGTAAAACACAAAAGTATTAAAAAATGTTGTATAAACGTTGCACTAGTTGAATACGGAAATATTCGAAAATTGGTTCATGTACATATACATAAATACCAACCTGTGTTCATAAGATGAGCCAGTGCATCAATATACTGCGAGTAACGCAACTTATACTTCACGATTTGGAAATTGGCTGCATTCTCATGATTTGGTTCTACACAAAAATTCTTTTCATCGTAACTCCTTGCTGATGGTGGTAGCTGAGGATCCAATTTCCTCAAATCATAACCATAACTATTGATATAATAATCATCCATTGTAACTTCAGGCATATGTAACATGTCTAAATCTTCCGCCAGATTCTTAGCAAATTTCGATTTTCCAGCAGCAACCGGTCCCTCGACGACAATAATTTTAGTGTTTTCATCAAACCTGTGAGTTGTTGTATCTTGCAAACACGCACGCCATAGGTTGTAGGATTTGGTCTGATACGGAAATGGAGCAGGCCTTGCCTTGGACTTATCCCTAAGACTCGAGCCTGAAATACACGCTGACTGAACACGAAATGCTCCTATCAAATTCACCTGCAGTAAGGGTTTACGAGCAGCAGCAATATTCGGTGGAAGAGCAAGAACTTTGCTTATTCCTGCTCGGATTCCAATACAAGCCATATTTGACCAGTTAGTTAGAACAGACCACCAATTAAAACCTGAAGATCAGAACATACGTTAAACTTCCGCGATCTCGGAAACAAGTGGAATAAATATAACAAACTTGCACCTCCCGTTTCACTTAAGAACTTCCATCTTAGCAGAGATATTATATTATGGTATAATATGGATTATCCTACAACCTCTGATCAGTGATTTAAAATCACCAACATTACGATTACACGTTTCTCTACCACACATAATTTCCCAACGGGCCCGAGTTACACGTAATTCCACCAGGATGCGCTGCATAACTCTACTTACCAAGCAATTCCATGGACACGATTCACATGTCATACAAAATTTAAACACACCATGCGCTCTGAACATGATGGAAGGAGAATTAACACAATTCCTTTGTACGGATACATGCTTGCACTATATCCCTTGTTTTACAATAAACTCTACCACATATCACTAAACATCCCTGCACTAATCAAAAAAGAAAACGAGAAAGCAGTCAAATAAGTCCATGGTGACACAGCCGGAGCACGGTCCTGTATATGTTTTATTCATATTCATATTTATACACCTTCCTTTAGATCTTTACAGATATGAAAACAGTCACAATAATACATAAAAGTGTACAGTGCATTCGTCATAACACAATTAATAATTAAAATACACGTATGACAAGCAAGAAGGTAATGAATAGTAAGAATAAGTTAAGTTACACCCTAAATAAGATCTTATAGCTATCAAATAATCAAGTAAAAAGCAAAGAACCATGATCACTGGGATGCTGATTGATAGAATTATTCTAGACTATAGAGCGTATGTTCAATGAGGCAACTCTTTAGTGTGGATTTCACACGCTTAGCATCATTCGACAAAACGTTAATATTTGATGGTAAGTGATTATATATCTTACTTCAAGAATACAGTACTCCTTTCTGCACTAATGTTAAATTTGTAGAAGGTAAATGTAAGTTGTGGTTGAAACGTGTAATCAAATCATGAATTTCAGAATTGGATTGAAATAGAACTCTATTCTTGTTAACAAAAACAAGTAATGAGAAAATTTATTGAGATGGGAGTGAAAGTATTTGTAACTGTTTCAATAGTTGGCGGCATGATTCACGACACCCAGTATTTGTAATGACTCTTATTATTCTTTTTTTAATTTTAAAAATGCTGTTGCTATGATGTGAATCACCCCCAAAATATCATTCATTCATTTATTTATTTGCATTCATCGATCCATTTTGGCACATGCCCTTTAGGAGTGGAATTTGTCAATAAGTTAGATTAACACATTACATGGAACTTATCTTGACATAAATAAATACATGTATAAAAGAACTGATAAACACATGACTGAATGTATATAAGAAAAACAGATCATTCTCAATATATCCACAGACATAAAAGGTTTATCGCCCTAAGAAAAACAGATCATTCTCAATATATCCACAGACATAAAAGGTTTATCGCCCTAATAGGATAACAAGCCTTATTCAATTTTGATGTTAATGCAGCAATGTGGTCCTTCCATGACAATGAATTATCGATGATCAAACCTAAAAATTGAGTGCTATTGATATTAGTCTTTATTCAATTGGGACCAATTATTTAAAATTTTCTTTCATTTTGTTTTTTAGTCAAGAATTGCATAAAGTGTGTTTTATTACAGTTCAGTGCTAAAAGATTACTCTGAAACCAGTTAGTTACTTCGGTCATTACTGAATTAACGTTATTCTTAAATTCCTCTGGATTAGTGTATGATATAATAATGGTCGTATCGTCAGCAAATAGTATCGGGTTGACAAGTTTGCTTATGCTTAAAGAAAGATAATTTATGTATATAAGAAACAGTAATTGACCCAATACCGAACCCTGCGGAACACCATGTTTCACATGTACCCATTTATAAGATAATTTATTAGGGTTACTATCTTTCACTGATATTCTGTGATATATATTTTGTAAGTATATCTCATTAATTTGTTAGCTACGCCAGAGATCCCATAAAACTTCATTTTATCCAAAAGTATTTCATGGTTAACACAGCCAAACGCTTTTTGTAAGTCGCAGAATAAAACACCAACAAGATTCCTTCTATCTAATGATGGTAATACATTGTTTATAAGTGTGTATGTAGCCGTTTCGGTAGATAATTTCTCTCTGAAACCATACTGATCATCGACCAGTATATTATCATTTAAGTAACTATAAACTCTTTTATAAATAAATTTTCAATGATTTTAGAATACGAATTTAAGGGAGAAATAGGGCTGTAATTAGAAAATTCAGTTATATCTCCCCTTTTAAATAAGGGTCTCACTTTCGAAAACGTTCAGCTCTCAGGAAATATACCTATTGATAGAATCTTATTAAATATGTACGTTAGCGGAGATAAGACATAAGGAGCACTAATTTTTAAACTTTTTGATGATATTTCATCATAGCTATAGGAACTTTTACATTTCAAAGAATTAATTATTTTGCCAATTTCATGCGTATTAGTATAATTTAGTTTTAGTGAAGAAGAAAGCTAAGATTCTGTCGTAAGTTATTGGGTCGTCATTATTAATAATATTCTTTCCAGAAACGTTTTTGATAAGGAGATTTTACGCTAGAGATGAAAAGTAGCTGTTGAAAGCGTTTGCAATGGCTAGTGGGTTACTAGATAATTTATCATTAATATTCATTGCTGATATGGTACTAATAGTATTTTTATTATTGGTGATAGTTTTAAATATGTTCCAAATAGTTTTTGGTTCATTATTAGATTGCAATAGAAGCTTATCATAGTGGTGGAGTTTCTTTTTGCTGCCACGATGACCGTAAACAAAATCTGACAATATTTCTTGTAATATTCCTTGTAATTGGGATCATTACTGTTTCTGTAAGTTAAATAAAGTTTCATTTTACTGGCACATGAAATTATAATACCATAAGTTAACCACGGTTTTGATTTATAGGAATTTTGTGATTTAGTAATCATAAGGTTTTAGTCTGCAATTTATATGGGAATAACACAATTCAAATTCCTAACGTAAACACACATTAGCCACACAGTCGTTACACGGTAGATGCACACACTTTATAGTCGGCGAATTATGCACTTTCGATAAAGAAGGAAAACAGTGGCGGCGCGATCTAACACATGGGCCTACGGCCGTTCGCTTACTGGGACTGCGGTTTCGAATCACTTCGGTGGTATGGATGTCTGTCTGTTGTGAGCATGACGGGCCTATCTCTCGTCCAGAGTATGCCCACCGAGTGTGTGTGTTTTATTGAGCGTGATTAGGTGTAAAAATAACCCTCTACACCTACAATGAGTAGCTAGAAAGAGGTCAGAATAAGAAAGAAAGATAAAGAATGGATTTATATAGGCGTGTTTGAGGGCAGGCCAATGTCTCACGTTAATGTTAACAGGTCTATAATAATCACTCTTAACTCGACGGAACAGGCTATAGTGACGGTCCCAGTAGCTGGGCGCACTATGACGTAAGTCTGCGGCCGGGAGCATGGATGTTCGTCTCTTGTGAGTGCTGCGTGCTGTTAGGTAGAGGTCTCTGTGACGGACTGATCACTCGCCCAGAGAGGTCCTGCCGAGTGTGTACCTGTGTCATTGTGTGTGAAGTAGAAACCTTATGAATGAGAAGGCCATGTCACACGTTGTGCCGCAGAGGGGGGAGGGGATATGGAGAGAGAGAGAGAGAGGATATCTGAAGGTCACGGTCACAAACATAAGTGAAACACACACTGAGATCGAACCATAGAATATTCTGAATTAAACCGAGAACAATTTGTCACGCTAAGACGCACCAGAGACCTCGCCAGAAGGTCGAAGCGTTTCAGATAACTGTCGTGATCAGGATCACCACAAATTCTGCTGTCGAAATTCTGCATGTAAACACTCGCAGCCTGCGCTATGTCCATGTATGGCAGCGTGGGCATGCACAGTATTGTTGTATCTGCAGGTTGGTAACTAACAATTTATGTTTCCACCTGCACAGGTAAAGAGGAATATTGCCGAGCGGAAGCAACGGGTGTGAATTTGGGGTAGTAGATGGTACTATCGTTGAGACGAAACAAAAGAATGTAAGTTGACTCCCCGGAGTACAGACAGATTTAGTCGGCTGAACGTCCAGATTGAGAGTGCCGTGTCATGCTTGGGAACAAGTACTTAAAACTGAATATAATTATTACACAGTCAGGACCAAGCGCTGACATGGTTTAAAGGACTTACAAGTTTTCTAATTAAAAATAATATTCCAACTAAACGAAATGTTTTTAGGGAAGCGTGATTTACTTAGCTTCCGACTAAGTAGAAAAGTTTGGGGAACAGGAATGCAGTATCTCCCCTCCGGGTCAAGGGGTTAGACTACTACTCCGGGTCGGAGTTCAGCTGCCATCAAAAATAAAGCTGATACGTGCATACGTGCCTGTTCCCTTCCTGTCTGAGTCATCGTCTGGTTTTGGTTGCAAGTCTTTGTAAATATTATGAAAGCACACTGTTGCAATATTCATAAAATTAACATGTCAAAACCGCTTACTACAATTACTGTCGTACATATATGACTGTACGTCTGTGTACATAACATTTCCTATAAGTATACTTGTAAACACCTTCTCTTTTATACGCCATTACCTCACATTACCCCAAGGTACATAGTAGTACCTGAATATAATATATAACACCTGTGGATAACAGTTAATTAACACCTGTAATTAATACATGTAACACCTGTATATAACACATAACACCTGTATATAACATCTCCCCCCTTGGGGAAGACCAATTTACACTTTAATTGGTGTGAAAAGGAAGATTTTGATGTGCGCAGTCTACTCGATCTGCGTGGTTTTGCATCGGGGGGTCCGTGAGTTCAATTCACGTAGTGGCACATCTTCTTGTGCCATAGCCAAACTCTCATTACTTGTATGGATCTTAAGATTTACTACATTTCCTGATGCATTGGCATCAATAAGAGATTTTACACAATTGACTTTACCCTTTAAGTAGGTATACGATTTATATAGTATATATAAACCAATTAACAGTAAGCAAATACACAAGGGCGGAATACGTGTTGTGAGCTGACGTGTGCAGTCTTCCACTCTTATTCCGTGATCATAGTTTCCACATCAGAAATCCTACGGCTAGCAATTTTTAAATCATCCAAATGAGATACAATATGTTTAAAACTAGCGTTCAAACTTAAAGTACTGATATTAAACTTCACATGTAACTTTTCCGAACAGTCGTATTCCTAATCTACCTTAGACATGAAATCACATTCGTAACCCTGGTTACTTGCATCCAAGATGGAATGTGCTTGGAATAATGCCGATTTTCCATAACCCTTGGAAGTAGTATTATCCCTAATTTACCAATCCCTGACACAATTACATCAACAGGGGGGGTTTTCCATGCACAGTATTGTAATACACTCACTCGAAGGAACGAAATAAATCCATTCATTGTTTGCCAGTTGGGTCCAAATTGAATTTGAAATTTCAACTATTAGTTTCTCACAAATGGTGGGAACGCACCCCTGGGTTATAGCAACTTGACCATACAATTCTCATGCAAGTAAGAAAAAGGGAGGACTGATTCTGTTTACATACATATTGCATGGTATTCGGTACCTTACATGAATCCTTCCATCCTTCGTCCGTCATGTAGTACTGTCGCGCTTCGTCACTCCACAAAAATAACTTACCTGTGTCTACGTAAAGCAACTTGGTTCGGCCCAAAGGGACCGGTATTGGGATTAACCCGTATACATTAAAATTACCCCGGTCTACAAGTGGTAACAGAATCACATAGCCAAGGACACCATTCTTGATATACACTTGCAATTCATAAAGTCTGACTAATAGGTGCGCTGAGTCCTTGCTCATAGGGATAGGTGGGGTGGTATCTTTTGGGAAGGCGGAGACACTCTTTATTAAGATTTCCATTAGGGTGACTGGGGAGATTATTTGAGGTTATAATACTCCTTTCTGTGCATGTATTACTCTGTCAATCAACAAATCAAGGTTGCGTTGTAGAGTATGCATAGCATTATTAACCCTTAAAATATGTCTTTAAAATTCAATTTTGGCACTGAAAAATTCATCTTTTCATTAGTTTCTGCTTTTAAAGTATTCATATACTTAGTAATCCTATTTATCCCTTCCTTCATTAAGTTTTCGTTATACTCAACATCTGCTAAAGTGTTATTAACTGCTCCCAAGGATGATCTTACTACAGATAGTTGTTGCTTTAACAACGTATTCGTATCTTCTGAATTTTGCGCAAATAATTTAATTTGTTCATTGTAGTACTTAGCATCATCGTCATCCATTGTCCCAAACAATATTTGGCTTAGTTCTCCTATAAAATTAAACACTCCCCTCTTTTTTCTTTTGCCTCCTGTTTCCTGTACTGTAATTTCTTTCAATAAACCTTCTGTCTTGGTTAATTGATTTAAACGTTCCCTAGTATCGCTTCCAAAATGGGCACACCCTGTCCAATTCCTGATGACAGTCATTTGGCATAATGCGTCAACATGATGTACATACTGTCTCAATACCATAGTCTCATTATCAATTTTGTTTAATTTAACATACACAACAGTCCTCCATGCAATGTAAAATACTGCGACCCTTTTATTTTCATAATAAATTTCCGGCGATTCATCATATTTCTCTATAGAACAACCCAAATCATTTAATGCTGCTACAGTTAGTAAAGTTGACAGTGATATCACTTTTACAATCGCCAAGTGTAGGATTCCCATCCTGAAAGAAAATAAAGCAAATATTTCCTTTCCTTTACTCATAGGCTTATACATTTAAGTTACTCTCTACATTACTACTTGCACTTATTTAATTCAACATCAAAAGCAACTGCAACTTGAGGTTTGCTCTACTTAACATGCGTCTCAGTACACCTGTCTTAATAAAAAGGCCTTATTCTATTTACATGCACCTTTTGCGTGGTACGACCCTTCTTGATAGTTAAGTTCACACCGTCTACTGCCAATACATCGTATGGGCCAACATACCAGTGGCTCAGTTTTTTGGATATTTCCCTACGTACAGTTTCATAAAAAAGTAATACTTATTGCCCTGTTTGAATTTCAAACGTTTCAGAATCTTTGTCATAATATTCCTTACATCTTTCGTTACTTAATATCAGCTTTTGCCTGGCAACCTCATGAGTCGATTGTAACCTTCCCCTTAATTCTGCTACGTAATTCTTATAATTGTACTGTACATTAGGCGTTTCTCTTAGGGCCGATGGTACTTCCGATTTGAAGCCATACACCAATTCAAAAGGAGTGTATGCGGTGGTCGTGTGCACGGTGGTATTGTATACATAAACTGCAACCCGAATCCACTCATCCCAATTAGTCCGACCTTCGCTCACATAGTGTCGTAAGTATTCCGTTAATACCCTATGGCTCCTCTCTAAGTTATCATTTGATTCGGGGTGAAAGGTTGTATTTTGTATCTTTTTAATACTCAGCAGTTTACACATGCTTTTAAAAAGATCGCTTAAGAAGTTCGAACATGGGTCTTAAATTCACATTTATCTGGTTGCAGTTTGAGATTATACTTTCTCAATCTCCTAAACACGTCCCTTAAATTTTTGGCATGATCAATTAGACAGTTTGCATAAATGACAAAAGCGTCAAGGAAAACAAAACACCTTGTGCCGGTCAAGCCACTTAATACACTGTTCATTTTCTGGAAGGTGGCGGGCGCCGTTTTTAACACAAAGGGCATTCTTTTGTACGCCCAGAGTCTCTCCTTCGTGCTAAATGCTGTCTTATCAATATCACTTGGGTCCATATCTATCTGATGATACCCATCGCTAAATCTAGGCAAGAGAAATACTTTGCCCGTACTAGTTGTTCAAGAATTTCTGTTATATCTGGTAATGGGTAAGCATTCCCTATTGTTTTCTCGTTCAATTTTCTTTAGTCTACCACTAGCCTGAACTTTTGTTGCCACTAGCATCTAATTTCTTGGGTATCACTAAGATTGGGCTATTCCATGGGGAAATATTCTTTTCTATTATCCTTTCCTGTAACAGTTTCTTCACTTGCTTATCTACTCTAACTTTTGTGTTTCCGGCAACCTATAAGGTCTGGTGTTTGTAGGTTCGGTTCCGGGCTCGACATTTATTGCGTGTCTTGCTGCGTCTGTGCTGCTTAACTTATCACTAGGCAAGTAATATTTATCCTGGTAGTCTAAACATGTTTGAACCAGCAACTTCCTTTCTTCTGCATTTAGATGTTCCAACCTTAGTTGGGCCGAATATTTTTCTTCCTGTCCTGAGATTTAAACTCAGTACTACAGCCTCTTTCCCAAGTTAGATCAACCTCATCTAACTCTACTAATGGTTCCTGCACATTTACTTCTGTGTCGTTAGTTTAAGATACCTGTTATTGTATAGCCATCCAATACCCTCGTGAGTGATGCTGCTGTGATAACTCCCTTCTGTACTTAGCACTTATTTGTCATTCCTAATAGCGGCGACCCTGGCATCAATGGTACTTTTACGACGCTCTCGGTTTGCGGTGGTAATTTAATCTGACAAATTTTCCTCAGATTTGGTTCTTTTAACTCCAATTGCTTCGTCTTACCTACCATTTTGCATATCTCCCCATTCAAGGTTACAGTTCGTGATTCGTAGCACAACTTCGCCTTCGCGCGTTGAAGAAAATCGCGGCACAAAATCCCATCACATGGAATATCTACTTGTTTGTTTACCAATTGAAAGTTATGCACAATCGAACTGTTTTTGAGTTCGATTCTGGCCTCTAAAACACCATGGGTTTCCATTGGGGAGCCATCTACACATTTTACCTTTACTCTACTTTCGGGATCGTACTCTGAAATCCATATCAATTTATCCCCTTTTAGGAAGCTAATTTTTACCCCCCCGTATCAATCAGACACAATAATTCATTCTCCTTACTAATATCCACTTCCAACCTCAGAAATTCAAGATTTTCGTTTCCAATGCAGCCTATTGAGTAGACTGGACCGTTGGTCAGCTGCTGCTCTCCGATGGACGAAACTCGTTTACCGAGTGATTGTTATTCCCGTTTCGCTCCTTGATTAACCCTTGTCTTTCAAAACGCTTCTTGGGTTATCTACAATGCTTTGCTATGTGCCCCTTTCCTTGACAATTATAACAAGTAATATCAATGTTTTTCTCTCGACTCTCATTAACCGATAACTCATTAACCCTTCTATCTTTCCTGTCATTCAAGTAGCACATACTAGCTACATGACCTTATTTATTAGTTACTGCACTTTGGACTTTCTGCATTACTATTTTTATACATTTCATTTTTCGAAAAGATTGCACTCTCTTCTTCTAACGCAGTTTCAGCAATGTCATCAAAAGTGGAGTGATTCCTACTCCTCACAATTGTTTCTATTCTGTCAGAATACAACCCTTGAACAAAACAAATTTCTTAAATTGTCAGCAAGTGTTAATATACCTTCCCTCTCGTCTTGCTTGCAATACTGCAAAGCGGCTTCTCTAAATTTCGATCCTAACTTTTGAACACGTTGGATCCACTCAGATACACTTTTTGCTTTACTCTGCTTAGTACTGAACAACTGATTAGCATGGTAATCTAGTGTTCTCTTTTCGGTGTATATATTCTTTAAAAATTCTTTTAACTCTTCCAAGTTTTAAATTCCTATGCGCAATGGCAGTCCTAGGATCCCCACTAATTCGCGTCAACACGAATTTAAAGAAAGTTCCCCCATTTCTCGGGTCATTCACCTCAAATGCTGTGTCTACATTAGCGATAAACGCTAATACACCTCCCTTTTCACCTTCAAACGGTGCTACGAATTTTAAGGCTTCACCCACTGAAATATATTCCGTCATATTGGCTGTATTACTATCTGGACTTGCAACCTCGGCTTCTAAGTCAGGGTACAGGTTGGGCATGGATTGAGCAAGTACTAACTTTGCGTCCTATGATTCTCGGGCAGACGACACGCTGTGGACTGGTCCGCGTTGGCGTCTCCTGGTTTCTGCGAATTTGCCTGCTGCTAGACTCTAACCTGCTCTGCCCGCTGCAGCTTCCTTCTCGGGCCGTACAATTTTCTGTCTAGCAGTTTCCGTGGTCCAGCGGTTCGATTTCCTCTTGGGGTCGTTCGGCCGTTCTACTGTTCTTATTGTTTCGATGTAGCAACTTTGCCGTACATACCCCCCATACACCTGACACTAGTGTTGTATCTGCAGGTTGGTAACTAACAATTTATGTTTCCACCTGGACAGGTACTGAGAAATACTGCCGAGCGGAAGCAGTGGGTGTGAATCTTGGGGTAGTAGATAGTAAAATCGCTGAGACGAAACAAAAGAGTTTAAGTTGACTCCCCGGAGTACAGACAGATCTAGTCGGCTGAACGTCCAGATTGAGAGTGCCGTGTCATGCTTGGGAACAAGTACTTAAAACTGAATATAATTATTACACAGTCAGGCCCAAACACTGACATGGTTTAAAGGATTTACAAGGCTTCTAATTAAAAATAATATTCCAACTAAAAGAATTGTTTTTAGGGAAGCGTGATTTACTCAGCTCCCAATTAAGAAGAAAAGTTTAGGTAACAGGAATACAGTATCTCCTCTCCGGGTCAGGGGGTTAGAGTACTACTCTGGGTCGGATTTCAGCTGCCATAAAAATAAAGCTGACAACTGCCTGTTCCCTTCCTGTCTGAGTTATCGTCTGGTTTGGGTTGCAAGTCTTTGTAAATATTATGAAAGCACACTGTTACAACATTCATAAAATTGACTTGTCAAAACTGCTTACTACAATTACTGTCGTACATATATGACTGTACGTCTGTGTACATAACATTTCCTATAAGTATACTTGTAAACACCTTCTCTTTTATACGCCATTACCTCATATTACCCCAAGGTAAACAGTAGTACCTGAATATAATGTATAACACCTGTGGATAACAGTTAATTAACACCTGTAATGAATACATGTAAGTAACGCCTGTATATAACATATAACACCTGTATATAACAGTATATACGTAAAAAATCTTGCTATGAAAATAAGATAAGGAAAAAATATACCCTAAAACTTACCAAACTGAGGGTCAGCGAAAGTGCAGATGATACTGCGTGTTCCAAGTGACAAATAACAACGAACCGCAGTTTAGTGACGAAATGATGAGAAAGTAAATAAATCAAAATGCGGAAAGTCTAAACCAGAACTCTTCAAAAACTACAATCTCAATTGCAACAAATCAGCACACGATGTTTATTGAACACTTACTAGGTCAGCTGAAGGAGGATTATGACATATTTTCTGCTATACTATTTGTACAAAGAGGGATGTTATAACCCCAGATATCAACAGCCAGAGAAATCGAATGGATATTTCGTAACTTCTATTCAATCTTTCTCTCTGACCTGTCCCTCCTCCCAAAACAAGAGTCGCTTACGAACAGTATAAATGAAAATTACTGACGTCGATCTTTTCTAAATGGGAATCTTTCAGGGCACGTCCCAAGGATCCCTATGTTGAAAACTGTTGTGTACAGTTTTTATTACCTGACTCCATTCCCCAGGTTCGTATACACAGAATGTGAAAAGGACTATCTGGTAATGAGCACATCGAACAAATGTGACGCAATTTAAGTTTAAGAAACTAGAATGAAGGAAGATGAAGATTGCTGCGCTAAACTGCTGTGCGAAAACGCATGTATTCCCTTTAAAATCGACACACACCGGGACTGTAAAGCCAGTGTTGGAGCCGACATTACCAATTCCCCCAGGCTTCAATCGGAAAGTAATTACATGTAATTATGTAGTTCGGCCGCCTTTAGTCATAAGCATGGGATATTAGTCTCTCTCGAAGAGAATTGCTGATTATCACGTTCAATAATAGGGAACTCAATGACGTAACTGTGCGAGGCACTGGCGTTTCATCGGTACTTTGCAGACGTGATGCCCACGAACACAGAAGAGGAAAAACGATTCTGATCATGATTACGTCATAATTTAGGATTCATATTAAACCCGAAAACAGTTGACGGCATGGGAGAGCTACTATTAAGAAAATGTTTGGGCCACTTCAATGAGTTTCATTACGATTGCCGCTCTTTTGACCAAGGAGAGAAATTAACAGTTCCGAACAAATCTGAACACAGCACAGGCCATGAAAAGGACAACTGAAATTTCGAACTTATGTAGGAATGGCAACAATAATCGCTCTCGTGCTATTATTGTGTTTTAAGTCAATTACAGAATAAAAAGAAAGCTGTTGCAGAAACAAATCTGCATAAGCCAGACAATCATCAATCATGCAGTTGCAAAATCTTCTGACATATAAGTAAGAATTAGATTTTTTGCCAGCATTTTCCTGAGGTGTGTCATCCCCGTTGTGCGTTTAAACAGTGACAGTTCACCGAACACAACACATAATCTAGTGAATAATCCACAATAAATACAATGAACCCAGGCACAAGGACACCAATTTGAATGCACAACACATCAGAGAGAAGGCTACACGCACACTCACCAAGAACAAGAACCCTAGTAACCCATGCAAGAGAAGAAGGACACTACATAACCACTTCCATGTAAGTACTAATTACCCACCACTTTAGATAAATAGAAACAGAGGCATACACCACAAAGGTTGTCCAAATTTCACACTCACTTTCTCTCTCCCACAGAAAACAAACGCGCTATGCCTACGCACACGCACACATAGCAAAACCCTGGAGGCAGAACAAAAAACCCCCCGCCGAGAACAATAGTTCCGAAGAATAAAGGAGAACAAGGAGAAGGATAAGAAGATGTCAGACTAACCAACCCCGCATAAAATACTACCCCCAACATAGGAACATATAAGATACCACACCTGCAGCCATAGGTTCCTCCAAACCCCACACCTACCCAACCAATAAGATCCACATCCACAGCGAACTATCTACAAATCCGTTGATCCCACCAATTTAGCTTAACAATAGCACGCAGAATGATAATGAGATCTCAACATCACCATGCGGTTTAAGCATATTATATAAACTCTTTTAGCAGAAAATTGTCAGAACCTGAAGATGGCCGCTATCGGCCGAAACATGTAGTTCTTCCTTGCTAATAAACACTATCATTTAGCCATTATTTATAGTTGTGTTTTTTGACGGAATTCACCTCACCATATAGTTTTTGCCAGCAGAATCGCAGACCAGGATTGTGATCATTTCAAGCCCCTACCAGTTTAGACATGACAAAGACACTCAGTCCAAGAGGGAAATACACAGAGAGATGCGTGAGACACAACACGCTGATGGTGTGGAGAAGGTCTTCAGTAGGCATGACGTCCAGACTGTGAAGATTTTAGTATATATCCTATGTAATGTTTTCATCTTAAAGAGGCAGGTGTCGTGACGAAACATTTTTGTGATGTTAGAAACCTTGATCTCAGTAGCCTGAAGATCACGCTTCAGACTAACATCTTCGGAATTCATATTGTCGTGGTCCACAAACACATACGAATTAATGGACCTCCTTCTGTCAGCCAGATAATAAACACTACCTTTCAAGTACACAATATGTTTGTTATGACTGATATCCTGTGCTGCGAACTGTAGTTAGGTTTATGGTTGCATTGTATTTAAGCTATCGTTTTCAGTTGAAATACCATTACATCTCGGTGATACTATGCTCCACTATGGTCGGACGTCTATCTGCCAGTTCTTTTAATACTACGAGTACTGAACCATTAATGAAACTTTCGGCATAAGTCTGTAGCGAGTATTGGTCTTTGTGGTTGCCAGCTGAGTATCATCAATGAAGCCATCTGACTACATCTTCCTGAGATCTGAAGAGCGCAGATCTCACCTACTTTGCGGTGGAAGCTTCAAATAATACATTTTCCATTATGACATGCTACTGATCGATCATGGAATTCAGAAACTACACACTGACATTTGTGATTACGACACATACTTCCCCCCTCTCTATTTCTCTCTCTCTCACACACACACGCGCGGGCAATCATAATTTTCCTGAGCGTATTACTACAAGATACTCTTAATTGCTAAGCACTAGTGAAATGGTAATGACAAGGGAAAACGAGGCATAGTAGGAATCTCTCAATGTTGGTGAAAAATTAAGCCGATAGAGGCGTAAAGAATGTCATAATCACAAAAGTCGGAATCATGAACCTTATCACTATCTTTGGTAAGATTCACAGACCATGTGTCGTTAGCAACATAATATTGTAAAAGTTCAGTTGACGTCTCCTATTTGTACACAGGAGAAATTACAGACACATAATTATTATGAGTTAAAAACCTTTAACTCAGTAAACACAAACAAAAAGTATTATTTATCTTAATCTCGGAACCCGGGAACGTAATCAAATTATAAGTAAAACATAAGATTGCACAGGTAACGTAGTTAGAAAATGCTTTGTTGCAGTCTTAACCTTCTACAGCCTAGTGGTTTACATACGTACCGATAGGTTGAACACAAATAACTTTGCATTTTGTCCTGACAGAGTGTATTTATGTGTTCCGTGTGTTTCTCACAATAGACAACAATCATACCTATACGAAATCCACCAACTGGTATTTTAGAGGACGCGCACTGTGTCTCTGTTTGATAGGAACTTAATATTTACACTAAAAATTACGACCAATCTTGGGAGTCGAGGTCTTAATATGTTCACTCAGGACAACTCTTGTCCACCAACCTATTTAAGGCCAAAGTTTCTTGTCAATAAGATGTGGAAACATGCGCCGATTATAGGCAGGAGTTTATCCCAACAGTGCCCACACACGTATTATATAAGGAGTCAATCGAAACGTACATTTGCTTGTGGCTTGCGGACTGACGGTGATAGCGCAAGACCTGCAATAAAGTAATCCCACTTTAGAAGTTTCACAGTATCTTCAAACAAATCAGAAGCCATCCTAGGGCATTTACAAAACAAACTTTATGTTAACAACAAACCTCTCTCAAAAGGCCACAGTTGACACAAATTTATGAAGCTTTGTATCCCAGGGAACAGATCCAGCGTGCTGCGAAATGGCAAGGAATTTGGGTTACGCTGAACATTCATTCTAATGGTTCACTATATTAGTTTTACTAGAAGTATATATTAAGTTTTACTTGTTAAATAAATCGCAAACATAAAATCAATAAGGCAGCGACTTGTAACGATACTCATTGCTGATATACGCAGCTATACGTAGGCCATTAAATCCACCTACTTTGACGTTACCAGACCCTGCAATTTACCCACGAACCGTATTTACGCGTTTCTTGTAAGTCTCGAGAGAAAGCAGCAAATATTTCCCCGTGTCGCTTTAAGTGGACGATTGTTCAAACGGTAACGTAGCGTCCTTTTTGTAAGGCATGAACTAAACATTGAAATATCATTTAGGCAAAATTCATGCTTCGAATATTACAAAAGTTTCACGAAGATACTTCACCGTACGTTATGAAAATTTTGGGTCTTTCTTTATGCATATCCTTGGCAAGAGTCCAAGGTCAGGACGTACGCTGTGAAACACTTATTTACGTGACTTTCCAGATTCACAAAACGAGAAAAAAAGTTTATCTCAGTAAGTGTAAATAATACGAACATCGCTGTTCGTTCACGTTGAATAAAACTAGTTATCAGAAATACCCATAAAGTGCTATAAGCCTGGTTGATACATGAAGAATTACATTAACGCCAAGAATCACTACAGAAATACAAATATTAAATGCGCAAACCCTTTTTAATTTCTTTATATTCGACCCAAATCTTACCTATAATTCGGGAATGGAGGTTCTCATAGATATTTTGAAGAATTTAGGCTCCTGGAATATAAGGCAGTGTTGATTAGCACACATTTTCCGCCATTTTGGAAAGGCCTACTGTCAGCATTACTTTACACTAATACATATACATAATTTTTGTTTATTCAGCCCTGTGAAGAATGTTTCCGAGAGAGTTGCTATGAAGGGAAAGAGGCCACACCGTCCGCATTTCGAAATTCTGACACTAAGAGGAAATTGTGCTTGCATCCTACTATCTGATGAGAAAAAGTACGCTTGCGCGTTGTTCTCTAGGGATGTGACATATAGCCCCAACCCCTTGGGGAGAGGTGCCACAAACAACCCCTTTTTAAAATTAAAATTTTGGGTTTTCGTTTTCTTTCTTTTCTCAGATTTCTTCCATAAGTAAACACTGGATACACTAAAGTTATTCCTGACCATAATCCCATTTCTCTAAAATCGAATACAATAAATACATAACTATTTTCCGAAAAGTGTGGCATCTCTCTCGAATTGACTACATACACTTCTTCTGCGTGCATCTTAAAAATTTGCAGGGCCAATTTTTGTGCGCGCGTTGTGTGAAAAATACCAGGAGCTGCGGACGAAAACTAACTGGATTCCAACATAAAAATTACGATAATGACTTACATGGAACCGATAACTTAAACGAAAAGATACTACATATGTGGCGTTCGTGCAAAGGTGGCGCATGTCTCAGATACTAATAACCTCAAACAAACAAATATAATTGAAGAATAAAAAACCAACTAGATGTAGCTTGTTATATTTACTTTACTTCTTAGATACTCAACATGTTTCGGGCATTAATATGTCCATCTTCAGGAGTTTGCGACTATGTTGTTGAACTACCACATTGGCTGTATTGTTCTTGGACTGCTGTGTGTTGGGGTCAGGGTGCGGTTCGGCTAGGGTGGTGCCCGGGCTGCCGGCTAAAGCACTAGTGCAAACTCCTGAAGACGGACATATTAAGG
>Ga0123354_10001347_pt1 | contig 29462 bp, 13 predicted proteins | sample TergutLab28metaG_2_FD_97872 | JGI IMG/M metagenome (GOLD analysis project Ga0123354, IMG submission 97872) | Labiotermes labralis P4 segment gut microbial communities from Petit-Saut dam, French Guiana - Lab288 P4 | ecosystem: Host-associated > Arthropoda: Insects > Digestive system > Gut ... | reverse complement strand
TCTTTACATTTTTGGATAGCAACCTGGAAGACAAAAGGTTCTGCACCGAATGATAGCAAGCATTTCCTGACCTCAATCTGCTCTTAATTTCTTCCGCAATAGAATTTTGATCTGTTAAAGTTTCCCCAAATATTTAAACTCTTCCACCCTCTCGAAGGTACTATTATCAATCCTCACACTCTGAATTCGTCCTGCATTCTGATCTCGAGACATGACCATGTGTTTAGTTTTATCAGCACTATCCCTAGTAGCAGCTATTAAAGCTTCTGCATTTTCCTTTAGAGTATGTATGCTTCCTCCCAGTACTACTCACCAAATATATTCGGGTGATCAAATCAAGAAGAATGCGACGAGCGGGCATGTGGCATGTATGGGAGACAATACGGGTGCATACAGGGTTTCAGTGGGGACACCTGAGGGAAACAGACCACTTGGAATACCTTAGCCTAGATGGGAGGAAAATATTAAAATGGATCTTCAAGAAGTAGGACAGGGGAGGCATGGACCGGACTGATCTGGCTCAGGATAGGGACAGGTGGAGGGCGCTTGTGAATGCGGTAATGAACCTTCACGTTCCACAAAATGCGGAAATTTGACTAGTTGAAAACCTGTTAGCTTCTCAGGAAGAACTCTGCTTCATGTAGTTAGGCAAGAACTTCGTTACACAGCACGTGGCCTTTAACAGAGAAGTCTCGAGTCCATTCTCCGCGGAGTTATCCTCAATCAGAACACAGTACGGACAGCGATACGGGCTGGACGACCTAGGAATTGAGCTTCGATTCCCTGCAGGGTCAGATGTTTTTTTCTCCTCCAGATCGTCCAGACAAATGTTAGGGCCCTGCCTGCTTCCTGTCCAACAGACATGGGTGTACAACAGTGGGTGACCACGGTCTCCATCTAGAGCAGAGCTTAAGACATCGAAAAGGTGTACAGAAACTCACCCACACACCTCGCCATCGTGTTTAATTAATCACAGGGACAACTTTACCTTTACGAGTCTTGGGATTCTCACGGCGGTGTAGTTGAGGACCCCTTTTTAGAACCCGTTCGCATAAGTCGCGGAAAGTGTCTATTTATTACCTTCGTCATGTCTGTGCGTCCATCTGTCTATCCGCATGTATCAGCGCGGTTACCAATGGGCGGATTGTCGTCGAATTTGATATTGGGGATTTCTACGAAACTCTGCAGAGAAAAACCAAATTTGATTATAATCAGAAAAAAATACCGGACACTTTACGCGAAGACCTAAGTGTGTTTCACACTGACGGCAGCGACAACACAGAGAACGCATTGCTGTGCTTCCATGGCAACGATTTTAATATTCAATACATAGCTGACCGCGACACTTGTGTCAGCAATACCAAGAGAAAGCACTGTTGCCCTGCCATGGTAGAAATGGTTACACGAACGCACCTTATGTAAAGTTCACCCTAGAACAGGTCACGAAGGCCCAGAGGGGGAACAGAGGTATAGCTCTGCTCTTTCTTTAACCTCAGCACTAGATGGGGTGGGTGGTTAACGCCACGCCCGGGCCGCTTTAACCCCGGGAAAGACCCGGTACCCACTGTATAGGAGGTTGGGTGGGCGTCACAGCCGGTCTGGACAGGTGCGGAAAATCTCGCCCCTACCGGGATTCGATCCTCGAACCGTCCAGCCGTAGTGAGTCGCTATACCGACTGAGTTATCCCGGCTCCCGAGATGACTGTAGAATTCTAATATAATGACACGATACTGTGATCTTAACAGACAGTATCATAATGTAAAAATCAACCGAGACATATGATGGTATGTCCCTTGAAGTACTGACTGAAATCAACGCACTCTATGTTACACGTACATTACCTACCTTGCTTTTATGGGATATGACGCCACGTTACTGGCTAATTAGCTGGTGGTGCGTCGTCGTCGTCATATCCGAGGCAAACGGGATCTTCAACCCTGCTTTCCTGCCTTTTAGCCAAGCAACTGACACTAGCTCATGAATCCTAATCTTTGACCAACAGACTAAAGTTTTCCGAACCTTCTTTACGTTGTGAAAGGGAAAGGAACTGGGCCAGTTCGAATTCAACCAATCTTGGATGGATATGAGAGCAATTTTTAAGAAGCCAACAAACCTGATCAGGTAGCCAAGAATTGCCGCACTGTTTAGGATGGAAATTTCATTACCGTGTCCGTAAACAGGCCACCGCTGGACTCTAATCTATGCCATACAAATCCCGCCCTCGCTCTTCCACCCAGTTGCTATGACATCCACTGTAATATTATCATACGTCTGCCTGCCAAGGGATATTTTCCCTTCCGGGCTGCCAACCAAAGTTTTACGTAATTACTATACTTCACATTACCCCATGCATACCTCAAATCCCGACCACCTCACTGCCTTTATTTTACGACCCTAATAACATCTGATAGAGATTACAATTTATGAGACTCGCTACGGCCCGGACGGTCCGGAGATCGAATCCCGGTGGGGGGAGGAGATTTTTCGCACCCGTCCAGACCGGCCCTGGGGCCCACCCAGCCTCCTATACAACGGGTATCGGGTCATTCCCGGGGGTAAAGCGGCCTGTGCGTGGCGCCCAGGTTAAAGAAAGAGTAGAGCTATTCATCTACTCCGTTCTAGGGTAAACTTTAACTTTTTACCTGTTAGCTTCTGTCTCTAAAATCCATATACTCTCAATACAAGGGTGGACAAATCCCGGACGCCAAGTCACCGTGGTGACTAAATTTTGCGCACTTTTAATGCTAAGCATCCCGTCATGTTACACACACACACACACACACTCAAATTAACTTAATACTGCCAGCACAACTCATACCATACATATTTTCAACAACTGTTATTACACAGGCAACATGTTTGGACTGACCTTGGTAATCTCCAGGCCCTCTACCGTCATAAGTGAGACTACACAATTGCAAGTAATGTGTTAAATAACAGAGATCTCAGCTGTTCAACACATTAATTGCAACTGTATAGTCTCACTTTTTAAGAAGACAGAAGGGTCGAACAAAGGGTGTTGCCTATTTAATAGGACTTGCTGTAAATACATACAAGTTGTATAGCCGACATTACTTTGGTACGGTGGCACCTAACATCTGCAGCTCTTCACTACGGAACTCCCCTCGCGTCACCCTTGTGGCGAATAGAATTTTCAGGTGGCTCCTAGGTTTTTGGCAATTTTATCTAGCCCTGTCTTAATGTCATAAGCCCAATTTCGCAGACCGTAACAGAAGATTCAATACCAAACACCTGACTAATGTTCTGAGCACTCTTCAATCGTTCGCTTAAATACAAAATTCAATCCTGCCACAATAACCGGTATACGGTGGAATCTAACCAAACTTCCCACGTGTTGAACAATCATCAAACTAATTTCAAAATATACACAACAGACAAATGTCTCGTGAAACAAAATTTGTACAGTGCCGGAAGACTTCATACAGCAACTGCATTTGTGCCGACAACGGTGCTTATCGTACCAAAACCGCGAACAATGCGCCTGAATCTCGGGGGATCTCTACTTTGAGTAATACGTACTTCGTAGGAAACAATGACAGCTACCCTCTTGACTCCGAGTTACCATCAGCGACACGTTACACCAGAACACAAAAGAAACAAATCAAACCAAAACGCCGATAACCTACGAACAGTCGGGTGTCTTACATTCAGCTTCTGTTGTAAACAACACATCTACATGTGAAAGGGAAGTGTGCTCATATATGCCACCTCTATTCTCATTCTAATCATGTGTACGAAAGACGGTCAGGTAGTTGTCCCTTTTCGCTCCATGAACGCATATAGGAGAGCTGAGGTAAGCTCCACTCGTTCCTAACCTCGGCAGCAGATGGAGGTGAATGGTCAACATCATGCTCCAGGAAAGAACCCCGGTACCCACTGAACAGAAGGCACGGTGGGCCCCAGAGGCAGTCTGAACGTTTTGGTTAAAAAAAAATCTCATACCCCTGCTGGGAGTCGAACCCCGGATTGTCCAGCCCGTAGCTTAGTCACTATACTGACTGAGCTATGACCGACCCCATCAAGGAACTAAAAAACAATAAACATATACTGTGAATGGCAGACACTAATCTGGAAGTTATAACTACCATGTGTGACCTACTGTTAGACCACGTGTGACCCTTAAGATTTACCGAAGTGTAATACACTTACTTACTCCATGGTGCAGAGTCCTCCTTGAGAAGCTAACTGGTTTGCAGCTAGTCAAGCAATTCCCCGCATTTCACGGAATCCGAAGGTTCATTACCGCACTCACAAGCGTCCGCCACTTGTCTCTATCCTGGGCCCACCCAATCCAGTCCATATACCCACATCCTACCTCCTGGAGATCCAAAGCAAAAGCAAGTTACATCGAAGGTTACCTACAGCTATAGAAACCCCGAAATTCACTCCATATTTAATCTGTTACAACGTGCTCCAATTACACTACAGAATGTCCTTCAAATCAGCAACCAAAGACAACATAGGAATTTTGATACAGCTGTTACAAAACTCTGTATGTCCACCATTCACTGAATACATTACGTGCCCCAACATTGTAATTGCAATGTGACTGTTTGCAAAATGCAAAAGGCAAGTGACAGCAACGTCGAACAACAAACATGAAACACCAACTACAGCTATTTTGCACACCCTTGTACCCAAGGACTGACAGTCATATTTTGACCGTTAAAATGTCGTCGTCGTCATCATCAGCAGCAGCAGCAGCAGCAGCAGGAAGAGACCTTTCCAGAATTATCGGTGGAAGTGGAATCTCAATTCAAAGAGCACTCTTTTCTCTGCTTATGAGGTGGCACGATGTCATGCTAATTAATCATATACCCTGACTATTAAACAGCGCTGCAATAAGCTTCAAATAAACTATGTACAGTACATGGATCTGTGGTTTTTATAGCAGTGTGTGATAAGGTGTGAATCACAGTCAGGTTATCAGCCATCCTGGTGTGGATGTTCGTTGTTATCCTGCATCCCTCCATGTAAATGTTATGACAGTGGCTTGAATAGGCCATAACTTCTTCCTTCCAAATCCTTCCCAATTCATCACTAATTCAAAAATTATCCTACTACCTACTGCTATGCAGTCTGATATACTGCCAGCATCTTAAAAATAAAAACAAAGCAATAATTCTGAGATGAGACACAATGTAGTAGGTAGATCCTACTAATATTTCTCCAAAATTCTTTTATCTACAGCTAGACAACACAGCAACACATCTCAGACCACCCTGATATTAAAATAAACTGTTATAAAGTTGGAAGAGACAAACACCGCAAGAACATATATTGTTTCAAGTTCTTACACTTTCTCATACAGACATACATATGCATTATGCCCATTTGTTCTACAAGAAAATTCGTTATTTCATAGCCAATGCATTGTTATGTAAGAATTTCTGTGTCAGTGAGTGGGCTCTATCAAGCATTATTTGTATATGTACATGATACAGCTCAGTTCTGGACAAATTATGGCCTTCCCAGAGCACATACAATAGACAGTGATATTCATAAACCATACACAACACAATTTGGCTTGACAGATGACACAGTTCTTGTTTTGAGGGTCCTGGTCTCCTGGGATATTATATGCTGAGTTGTAGGATTAGTACTCATTAAGCATCATATTTTGCAGGAACATAATGCCTTCATCTTCACAGTCATCAAGAATTTGTCTAGGACCTCTCAACCTTCAAAGAAGAAAGTACTACATTCCTTTAAAACACTGGGACCTGTTAACCCCATTAAACAGCACAGCAACCCACAGAGACCACAGTCCTCAACAAATACTCTATAAAAACCTCAAATCACACAGAGTTCACAGTTTTCTCAATCCTGAAACAAAGGACAAAAACTAATACCTAATATCATGCTTGAGACTGGCAAGGCTTCATAAATGTGGTAATGACCGAAATGTAAAAATTTATTAAATAAGACTGAAAGATGCCAAACGTACTTTCATATAGCAGTTCATTAGTCACAGACAATGCTCCACATTACAGTGTTTAGTGAAAAATCCAGCTGCAACATCAGACTGTAGTAAAAATGTAATAACAACCTTGACACACTAAAATGTCAAAAACTAAAAGTAAGCTGTCAGAACATAATTATGCAGTTTTGTGACTATCACTGTGTCCACTTGAACTGAAACCTAATGGATTAATTTGGGCAACAGTCAAGAACTGGACTGCCCAGAGAAATATCAGCTTCAAACAATGTAACAGATAATGGTGTGTCTTTGATACTCTGTATAGGTCCAGTGAACATGAAAAGTGACAAAGACATACCATGATAAAGGCATTTCAGTTCTGTAAGGTGTAATATTATGACATTCCTACATTCATTGTTTGCCTATATGCCTACTACCATGCGTTGTGGTGCCGTACCAAATACACTGAGTTGTAAGTAAAGTTGTCCCTCTGCCTGCCAAAGGCATATGGGGGAAGTTTTTAATAAATTTAATTAATTTCTTTATTTGTGCCAAGAATCCATAATGGTCAACAAAGCCGTTGGATGTAGAACTTGTCAAATGTACATGTAATGGTTCTACATAAAACAGAGAACTTGTCATCATTTATAACTTAGTATAACTTTGAGAGAGATCAATATGATATTGTAACTTTAATGCTCGTATATAATTAAATAACACATTCAAAATTGGTCTACTTAATAAGATTGTGCTCATATAACCATAAATGACTCATTACTTCAAAACAGGTAAAAAATTACAGTCTAGTTGATTTATTGAAATGTGCATGCACAATTGCACATCACTATTAAGGGTATTTACTGATTCTTATTATGATTAAAATATTCCTCTAAAATATAAAATGAATGAAAGCACATATAACTGTTTAAAGTCAATCTAAACAGTTTTACACTGTAGGACAAATCCTTTACCTGTGATGGTAAACTATTGAACACCTTACTTCCAAAACAATATGTTCTTTTTTGGTGGGTTGTCAAATGAGATACTAGTGGATTGTTTATAAGATATAGTTTCAGTAATGATGCTACGTATCTCGGAGTTTAACTTAAAATAATATTTGTTGTGAATCACAAAGAGTGAAAGTGATAATACATATTGGGATTATAATGGTAATATTTGTAATTTCCTGAAATGTTCCCTACAACAATCTCTATTTCTAATCTCCATAATGATTATAACAGTCTTCTTTTTTTAATCTAAAAATATTCTTACTATAATACAAGTTTCCCCAAAATATTATTCCACACGTCATAATTGAGAAGTAGGAATAATATACCATTTCAAGCGATTCTTGGGACAAAAAAGTTTCACTGCTCTAGTCAAAAAACATGCTAAACTCAGTTTTTGAATCATCGCATCTATATGGGCCTTCCAAGTGAGGGTATTGTCCAGTGGTATTCCAAGAAATATTGTATTACAAATATGAGATATTTTCTTGTTTTCATGAGTAATACATAAATCAATTACGGAATTATTTTTAGTTACAAATTGCAAAAAGAGTGTTTTGACAATATTCAGTGATAACAAATTGGTACTAAACCAGCTATTTATCTTGAAAGATCTTAATTACATTGCTTTTAAAGTTTGTAGGTTCAGGGTTAGTAATGATTATACTAGCGTTGTCTGCGATAGGATAATTTTGGAGTTATCATTTGAAATTTTAGGTAGGTCATTAATGTAAATTTAAAAAAAGCAGTGGACCAAGTAATGATCCTTGAGGGACACCATGTTTTATATTACCTGGTTAGATCATGAATCAAGAGAAATAGTATTAAAACCATTCTTTGGTACCTTCCTTCAAGGTAAGATTTAATTAGTTTGTATGGTGTTCCTGCTATTCCATAAAACTCTAATTTAGTTGATAAAATGATGTGATTAACACAGTCCAAAGCCTTCTGTAAGTCACAGAGAGACCTCCAACCATTAATTTATTGTTAAGCACATTCACCCTTTCATCAATTAATTTAAAGGCAGCTTTCTCTGTTAATGATGAAGTTGTAAAACCAAACTGTTCCTCTACTGGAATATTATTAATCTGAATGTGTTTAATGAGTCTGTCATATATGATTTTTCAAGGAATTTAGAAAAGGAGGTTAGTATAGAAATTGGTCATATTATTCCTGTCTCCCTTCTTAAACACTGCCTTCACTATAGAATACTTTAATCAAGTAGGGAAGATTCCTGATTGTATAGATTTATTACAAAAAAACTTTCAGGCATTCTTAAACCTGGAACTAGATGGAGGTCAGTGGTCAGATTAACACCATGGACACGTCACCACGGGGTAAAGAAGCCACAGCACCCACTGAATAGGTGATTGGGTGGGCCCTAGAGCCTATGTCAATGTTTTGGAGAAGATACTAACCTCTTGCCCCTGCTAAGAAATGAACAACAATTTCTGTCATCCAGCCTGTAGCTACAGCAAGCTTTGAAAGTTAGATAGCATTATGCCATTACAGCAAACATTTTACAACAGGCAATTAATTGAAGTGTGTCACATTTCATCTTATGGGGGTTCTTGAATGACCAAAAAAATTCAGCTAGGAAAACAGAACACTATCATCCCTCACATTTCCAGATTTCCCTCATGGGGAACCCAGCAAACAACTCTAAAAACATGGACTATACAAGTGTCTGAAAGCAAAATATTCAAGAAATATTGGAATAATGTTACTAGGCAATTCACAATATTACACAACAAAAAGCAACAGTCCACAAATTTTCCAAATTCTAGAAGCCACCTCCAAATTCTAGGTGTCATAAGGGCAATATGAGGCAAGCTCCAGATTGATAAATCACAATTCTGGAGTGACTTATGAATCATGTTGTCATCTGGTGCTTTCTCCTCAGTGCATACAAGCTGATATGCATTCTGTGTGTAAAGAAAAAAATCTTCCATAATCATGTTGAAATATTAGCGGCCACAGTACAAACTTCTGTCACCTGGAAAACAACAGAATCGATCTGTGGTTCAAACATGGGGCACCTAACATTGTCTGAACAAGTGATAGCTCAAACATTTTGCAGTCAGGCATCTAATTAAGATAAGAAGACAAGAAAAGCAAGCACAATTTCTGTAAAAAAAAAAAAAAAACTACTTGTGAGACCATGAAAAAGATTAAAGGTTACCATTATGCCAGATGTCTCTGAAATTAAGTTTGGTGGAAAAGATGGCAGATGAAAGGTATATTGCAGTAGCAGCAGTGTTGAACTTGGGTTTCTAACACTAATCAACAACTTAATACAGCATAATTGACAACAGTAACATTTATCATAGTTATACATAAAGATATGACAAATGTGAGCAGTCAAAGGACATGCACAGATCTTAAGATAACAGTTTAATTTTACATGGAAAAATGAAGTGACAAAAATGGTCCAAGGTCTTGATGACATAAGAGATGAAGAATTGTAAACAGACATACATATATATATGTATAAACAAATTTAGATGAGATTAACATCTGACAGAAGATAGTAATTAGTTTAGATAAATTGTAGCCATTAGTATTAAAAATAAAGGATGTGTAGTGGCAATAACCTAGTGTTAACAGTTGCACCCAAAGATGTAAATGACCCTCAATTTGAATTTGAAAGACAACAGTTTCATAGCAAAAGTTTCCAAGCAATGGCAAAGCAGGAAAATCTGTAATATCCCAGTCCGCAATCTTTGACAAGTTAACTTCCAGGCTTCAGTAACTGTAATTATTATATTTATTTTCTTCCAACCATAAAAACAAAGTCACATAAATTAACATCATGTTGACTTAATAAGAAGCTTCATTTATTTGTGCCTTCCACTTGGTACTGCAGCAAGAATAAACGAAGGAGATTAAGACAAACAGGACATGTGGCATATATGAAAGAACAGGAAATACACAAAACATTTTTGGTTCTAAACTTGAAGAAAACAGACTTACCAAAGCACTTATGAAAGGTAACACCATCCCTGTACCAAAGCATCTCACAAAGAAAGCTTCGAGCATGTTGACATAATGTACTACAGAGTGTGAATTAGGAAATGAATAGAAATAAGTGGTCAGCTTCATGCTTCAACCACTACAGTCCCAGCAAAAAGAGACCTTGGCCATTATTAAACAGGGGAGCTGGCAAAGAAGAATTCTTCCTTATACACCTTTACTTGTAAAGTTAATTACTTCGTGGAGCAGGGACAATGGTGCATACAGTATAGTAACCAGGCTACAAGTTCAACTAAAGAATCATGTTTTAATTCCTAGCAAGGCCAAGAAATTCTCTTCTCCAAAACATCAGACCAACTCTGAAGGCTGCCTCTGTTTCCACTGATACCAGGGGTGTTTTTCTTGGGTGTAAAGCGGACGCGGAATAAAGTTGACCACTCACCTCCATGTAGCACTACAGTTAATGAGTGGCGTTATACCTCGTCTCCTTACATATGCCTTCGTGCCATGCAAGGCGACAACCTTATAGCAGTTACTATTCCAACAATTAAAACTAATTCCTGAAGCAAGTAAATATTTCATCGAACCCATAAACAGCAAATATTCCAACAGTCATACTGCATTCAATTATTTTACCAACCAGTGCACTTATATAAATTTATAAAATTTACATCTTAAGATATTAAAAACGCGTTTTTAATGTTTTAATGTTTTAAGATGTAAATTTTATAAATTTATATAAGTGCAGTGGTTGGTAAAATAATTGAGTGACTTGACAACATGCACGGTATAACAACGAAAATACTCATGCTGCATATTTCACAGCGATGACCTCCAAGCGTCAGTCACGAAATCCAGAATACAAAATGTTGAACTTATTACCCATTCTGGCTGCATGTTACACTATATTTTGAATCCTTGGTTCGTAAGTGTCGTAGGCACAAAAGTCCCCCCTACCATAAGACTAAAACGATCTGCACACTTTGCCTTGCCCCGATGCCGAAATGTTCCACACATAAAAAAGCAAACATTACAAAAGCATTTGTTGGTACCTTTCAAAATAAATGACAGAAGCAGGGGTACTGAATCGGCGTCCTAATGAACACAACATAATGTGTTGTAGACCTAACCGCATTTGAAACATACAACAATAAGTCGTTCTTACCAGTAACATCCTGTGATGCTGTCGTACAAAGTTTTTAACACAAAAACACAATTAAATAAACTTAAAAACCACCTGTATCCAGATGTAGACAACTTAACACGAACTAAAGCTACCCACCATAGTAGTTACGTACATAAACAACACACACTCCAAAATACAATTTTGTTGTTGGCGAATTAATTTAGTATTATGGAATTATTTTAAGGGTATCCGGTTGCATAATTTAGATTACTAATCCCTTTCTCTGTAATTACCAATTAACATGTATACAGTAGTAATGGTCAGTCAATTGTTCTTAACAGCATAGCCAATGCAGGATGTTTTTTACTGAAAGAAACTAGATTGCATATATCCCAGTATTGTCATAAACTTGAGACATATCAAACTTATTATACACTGTAATCAATATATATTTACATACGTGTTGGGCACCTGTAAACTTTGCAAAAAAACGTTTCATGTAGCAATAGGAGTATAGGTTATATTCTAAACTTCTGGAAAGCCATACTCTACGTTATTGGTGACCTTGGAACAATGAAGTACAACCCAATATGGTATCACGTCAGATAAACAACAAGGGAAGTGACAGGTAGAATGCGACATGATGTCAACATATTTGCAAACGTTCTTAGGTAGATTAGATTTGTATAGGTGTTTTACGTAACGTTACTGAGATTTTTCACTCTTTACTTCAAGTTTCTAGAGGGTAGCTCACATAACCTTGACTGTGGCAAGTCTGATGTGTTTGTGAATGAATAGTAGTAGTATTAGTTGTGGTAATAATAATAAAAATAATATCTAGTAATATATAATAAGTTTGACAGCTGCTGATTACGATGGGAACTAACACCGGCACTGTGATGACTTTGGCAAACAGCATAATTGGCGTTGGTGTTCTTGCCATGCCATTTTGCTTCAAACAGGTGAGTGCTTGGACCTTAAGAAGAACATGAGTTTTCTTTAGCGAGAATTTTCCGTGAATTTAAAAGTTGTTTGTGCCTCTGACATTTTTTGTTACAGTGTGGCATTATCCTTTCTATCTTGATGCTGCTTCTGAGTAGCTTCTTATCACGATTAGCGTGCCACTTTTTGCTTAAAGCAGCAATAATGGCAAGGAGAAGGAATTTTGAATTCCTTGGTAAGTTCACAGCAGTTGTAATTTATCGAACAACGAAATTCAAATTGTTGCCGAAACCTGTATGCCAATTTGTAATTACGTTAATACTTAATATGTGAAGTTCAGTATCCTATAGACATATTAGTGAGTTCCTCATATGAAAGTTTGTTAAATAATGCAGATGTCTGTGATGTGATTGGTGTCAGTAAAGCTTCATTTTTTTTCACTCTCTCTCTCTCTCCTCATAGCTTTCCACACATTTGGGCCTCCTGGTAAAACAGTTGTAGAGCTGTGCATCATTGGGTTTCTTATGGGAACCTGCATAGCATTTTTCGTTGTTGTGGGAGACTTAGGGCCAGGAATTGTAGCCAAAACACTGAATATCAACAACACATCGAGCCTGAGAGAAATGGTATTAATAGGTATGTTACTATTACAGTACTCTTCATACTTCTGCTGACATGGAAGTGTATCCTTGAGTAATACATTACTTCTTACTGTCATTGCCTTGATTTCTAATCCATTTCCAATAAAAAATAATAAATATTTTATTGAATTTTTATTCTTCATGTAAATTAATGGATGTAGGCATGTTTTTGCAACATGATGGTATCCACTCGCTAGACTGTGTTATCACAACCCAGAATACCGTGTTCTGAGTATGTACAAAACAATATATAAACTCCAATACAAAATATTAACTATATCTTAATGTGTGACATCCCATTGTGATATATAAACAGCAGTAAGGAAATAAAAAATAAATATATTTTGAGTGACAGCTTTTGTTTCCTCATTGCTGTACAAAATATTAAGTAAAGTAATTACACACCTTCACAACATAAATAAGATATGCTACTAGTTAAAGTACAAACTACACAAATACAGTTTTGGATTGTGGTCTTCTGGGTTATGACACCTTTTAGTCCTGTAGATGGTTACTAACATTTCAGAAGAACTTCTTCAGCCAACAAGTTTTCTCTTAAGATGAAACAGCTTATTTTGTATGAGTAAAATAAATAATTATGTGCCATATATTTTGTTGCCTGTGCCTGATTATGGCTGTGAATAATTTTAGACATTAAATGTATCTTTAAAATATAATTGTGTTTTATGGTCTACTGCATTATTTATCCTCTTAACTCTCTTTAAAGCTGTGTTCCCATATCTATGCAAATAGTAACTAAAATAGCATCAGAATAAATAATCTTGTTGGTATCTTTTGTAATTAGAAGGTTTTGTGCATTAAATTACTTTCTGAGTTATTTGTCTGTTATTTTACAGGTCTGGCAGTTTTTGTTGTCTTACCTTTGGGTTTCCTGAGAAATGTGGATAGCCTGAGTTCAGTCTGCACAGCCACTATTGGATTCTATCTTTGTCTTGTATTGAAAGTAAGCATTTCACATGCCTATGAATTTTCTTTGTTCTCTGAACAGCACTGTATCAAGTATACAGGTTATATATAACTGAATGACAGGATCATTGTGAATTCATATTGGTTGTAGTCGGACATTGTTGGTACAACAGAGAGTGATTGCTGGTAACAGTTGTGGGCAGTTTGGGACCGTCTGTCATAAATTTCATTGTCAACCCCCATCTGGGGAGCCGTTGGTGATAGGTGGAAGGGGTTGGATACAGAGAGCTTTGAGCAGGAAAGCCAGTTAGCAACAGATGAAGGACTGCAACCTAGCACAAGAGGACCTTCTGCTCAAGACCAAATAAGCTAAGAAAAGGAATTGGAAACTGATGGTGTCGGTCGAGTAAGAGAGCTGTGCGAGTGAGGTGGTGTATAGTGTGGTTACCAAAAACAAAAGGTCATTAATTCTGGAGGGAAGTGACAGTTTTTTTTTTGTTTGTTTGTTTGTTAGAATATGATTTTTATTTGATTAACTAGACAAGAGTGGACTTTGCACCTCAGATACAAATAAATAAATAAATAAGGAAATAGTGAAGACTGAATCCAATTCGACGAACCCCACCCATATGCCAAAAGAAGTTTCATCTACCTTACTGATCACATCAGAGCATACGAGGTTCAAAGGGTGATCATGTACAGGGAGTAGTAAAAAGCAGTAATGGTTATTCAGCAATTTGATGTCTTCTTAGAGTCATTTCAGCTATAGCACTTACATTCTCTTAGCTATTGAAGTTAAATTCACACATACAGAAAATACAAAGGATAAATTTTCAAATTGTGCGTACATCATACCTTGTACTATGTGAATTCATCTGTGTATTGCCATTAAATAATGTTACTATGATTATTTTTGCCCAACATGTTTTAGTCCTAAGGTCATTTTGAAGGCTACTCTAGAATACACCTCATTAAGTCTAAAACACACTTGCTATTGTGGTTTCCATCGTAAAATTCTTGTGTATTAAATTTCAGACACTTCCTGAAAATTGCAACATACGGCAGGCACTTTAACTCATGTGAATTCATTAAAATACCAGAGAATTCAGCCGCTGAAGGTGCTGCTGGTGAAAACAGTGTTCACCCTTCAGCACCTGATTTTACCTATTGGCTATGCACATTGTGATGCTCAAAGTGCTGCAGGTTGCTTATTGGTGATGTTCCATTGTGGTCATTCTTAGGCACAACCCTTATTTAAATTCAAGTTCTCTACATGTAACAGTGGGCATTTAATTGTGGTTCCAAATGGTTAATCTGAGACCAGGCAACATTCCTTTAATCATTGTTCACTAAAGTCAGTCAATGTCAAGTGAAACAGCATTGTTTGAGGCAACACTGAACAAAGACTGACCATAGTTTTTTCCTGTTTGTAGCATATCACTTTTCTTTCTTGAAGGTAATAGGGGAAGCTATGGCACACTTGGTTGCAGGTGATTGGGTGGATAAGGTGTACTTTTGGAGACCAGCAGGCCTACTGCAGTGTATTCCCATCTTTTCCATGGCACTTTTTTGCCAAACGTAAGTGTCTTCACTTGATCACTTCTCTGCATGTAGTATTTTCATTAGGATAAATAGGCATGTGAGTTCTAGTGTCATTTCACAATTTATGCGAGTGCTATTCATTATTTATTATCCCTTCATGCAAACAAGCAGTAGTTTCTTACAGCTAAAAGTGAGTTCATGCTTTCTTAGAATTTTCCAGTAAAGTTTAAATGTATATCATGCATTTTGTGGTTTATGTACCTTAAAAGTTCCACATTTAATTTGAAGTATTTATTGCTTTAATGAAATAAGAAATCCAGTTTTTTTTTTGGATATGAAGTTAGAAAGGTTAATTATTGTATATCTGATGACAGGCAATTGTTTGAAATATATGACTCTCTACCGAATGCCTCCCTGGACAAGATGAATGGTGTGATCCGAGCAGCTGTTAATTTGTGCACTGCCTTCTACATATGTGTTGGCTTCTTTGGTTATGTTGCCTTCTGCACCCAGAATTTTACCGGTAATTATAACTCTGTAGATATGACTAGTAATGAAGTTTCTGAATGAAGTAGGTACCTACATCATATCAAAGTGGCTGATAACAGAGTCACCAATCTTTCCTTCTTCCACATTTAAACAAGACTTTTGCTATGTCTTACTGGAATGTTTGTTACACTGCACAACTGTAATTGCTGTTCACTTAAACTAGACACTGCGTAGTATTTTCCCTGAACTCTGAAACAGTTATTCATGGACATGACCATCCTAACACAACTATATTGTCAGTTATATGTAACATGTCAGCTTCATGTTTCAGCCAATACTATTTTTGGCCATCGTCAGGTTGGATACAATTATTGGAGAAAACTACACAATATATAATATGATACAGTATGACCATCAGTGTTGGTGTAAGTAGAGGGGGATGAGATCTCGTTTACAAAAGAGTTGGAGGGTGTGTGTGCAAAAGGTTTAATATGTAGATCTATACATTGTCATGTTACGTCTATGATTTCATAATGTTCGCCATTATTGCCGGAAGTATCAGTGGGGTGTCATAGGCTTGAGGGGAAAGCCGGCTGGTAATGCGGCGTTGTAATTGCTACCAGTAGTAGGGGGAGCTGAGATTCACACCGGTCTGCCTTAGTGGCTGTGTAGACATCATAAGTTGCCTGCGTTTCTGCTACTAGCCATGGACATGTTGTGGTGAGGATGGGAAATCTTTTTGTACCGTGCTGGATTATCAGGTGGACGTCTATTGTCAACGGTGTTTTTATTTAGGGGAGGGGGGGGGGGCTATATTGAAAAGGACATGTAAATGGAGGATAAAAACAAAATAAAAATAAAATTTAAAAATGAAAACAAAATGAAGTATGCTAAATAAAGTAAAAATATAAATATAAAAATAAACGACATAAAATGTAAAAGTGAGGTGAGTGAAAATAGGTGAGCTAAAATAAAACAGAAATAAGGACAGAATGAAATGAAATAAAATAAAATAATTAGCTGGTAATGGGCATTTGGTTTTGAAAGTGTCACAGATACGTGTGTCTGGGAACATGTTTTAGCAAGGTATTGTTTGTGGAAATACTTCTTACAAGTATGTGGACACCCTGGTTGGTGCTGATGTTGGTGGGTGTGATCCTTTTCAGAAGAGAGAGAAGAGGCTATTTTGTCATGTTATGTTCATGCATAATTGTTTCCTTATGCTTTAACTAACACAACGTGGATGACACTCCTTAAACCTGAATTCTGAATTTATAATATCCATCTCATTTGTCATCATCATCAGTAGAGTTGCTGATGGGTCAAATTGTTGCATATCTTCAGAAAAAGTACAGAGTAAGTCTATGTAATACAAAGTTGTTTGTAGAGCATATGTGTAGCATACATGGCAGAGATGCATACCACATACGGAGTTTCGATTTGAAAAGTGTTGTGAAGAAACGGCATGGGCAAACTGCACTTAGATAGATAATATTAAGTTGTAGGTTGAGGAAATAAAAAGTAAGGGTGTGGGCTGGATTCAGCTGACTCAGGTTAGGATCCATTGGTGGATGTAAGATCAAAATAACACCAAAATGACACCACCCAAGGTGGGGAATTTCTGTACCCACCAAATAATTGTTAGCTTCTCATGGAGGCCATTCATTTAGTAAAAAAGGGTGGGTTAATGAACACACTAGCAAAATTTCGTATTTATAACACTATACGATCAGGGAATCAAAACAATGACAGATGTGCCACAAAACCTAGTATCTTGTTTGATATGTTAATTCTGAATAATTCTGATAGGGGGCATCAGTAGCTGAAACCACCTTATAAGTGTGACCATGAATTCACTCTTAGGTTGTGATGTATGATGAAAACAAGTGTTCACACTGAGATTGAAAAAATACAACATTGATGACCAGTCTCCCATGAAATTACTCACCCAACATTTTGTAACATACACATGTAAGATTAATGAATACTGGTGAAACTTGGAAAACTAACAAATATCAAATGGCCAGAACAACTAAAAAATATGTTAAGTAGAAAACATACATTTATTTCATGCCTTTAAAAATCAAAATTTGCTCTTAAAATAATTTAATTACATTCTCAGTGTCTATAATATCTGTAGTCTTTGCAGGAGATTTTGCTATATACTTTCCAAACTCTGCATGACATATGAGTACTCAACCAGTCCACATCATGCAACCAACACCTAAGACTCCACCTATTTTAATATTTATAAATAATTACATTACCTTCTTCACTTGTTGGTTTTTAGGAGCTAACACAAACTGAGTATTAATATTATATTCCCCATGTTACTGTTCAGCTACCATCAACCATATGTAATTTTACTATTTTGTCGTCAAATAAAATCCAGTAAAACTGTCACATCCCGCATAAAAACAGGATGATATTTTGTATATTGAATTTTTACCTGCCTTTTAATAATTGTATATTTTTTATTCTAATGATTTTCACTACCTAGACCAAAACATTTAGCTTTTAAATTAAAAAGCACAGTTGCATTAGACTAACTGGTATTGTTTAACTTTTCAAGTTGGCCTCTGATCAAGCAAGTTGGCTCAAGCAGTAGCACTTCTGATATTTACTAAGGAGCAGCTTGGTTCAAGACTTGGCCAAGTCACCATTTATCGTGAGGGTTTGTCACGGTCTTTTTCAGTCTCTCCAGACACATCCAGGAATACTACCTTAAAATAGGCCATGTTCACCTTCTTCAACGTCCTTCCCAGTTCTTACTCTGTATCATCAAATCATTGAACGCTATACATTGAGTCACTGAGAATGTAGTTAAATGAACCACAGAACAAACAAATATGATGTCAGCCCAAAGGGTTTAGTTCATATGTGTAATATTTCTACAGCAAAACATGCTTCCATTTTCAGCCAGTTGTGTGACCTGACATAACAGGAAGTATATAAGAACCTTATAAAAATCTGTATTTTATTATGACATAGTATATTCATGTTTCCTTCCTCTTGTTTGCAGTTTTATTCTTTAAAATACCCTTTGTTATTTTCAAATTACAGGAAATGTACTTATGAGTTTCACCCCAACTCTGATGAGTGATGTCGTCAAAATGGGGTTTGTCCTTGCGGTGGCTGTGAGCTTTCCGCTCGCGATCTTTCCGTGTCGTGCTAGCCTGTTTTCTCTTCTCTTCAAGAGGGTAAATTTAATTATTTCTTTTCTCTGTACAATGGATGTTATGTGAATTTAGTTACAGGAATACAGAGAACTGTTATGTGTAACACTTCCATAACAATCATGAATTTTATTATCTTGTATCATGCTTGAGATTGTTACTGGATAAGAATATTCATATTGGTTATTAAGAAGGGTCGAAGTATTTCTTATACTAGTCAGTATACCTTTTGTTTTCTGATTCCCTTATTTCATATTTGCAGTTAAATTTTTATAGGAAAATGAGGGACCTGACCTATGTTCAAACTTTAGACCCTTGGACTCAGTAGGCAGGTATGTAACCACATGGCTTTGATGACCAACATGGTTTGTTGACATTCAAGTAACATAAGATGTAGATTCAGAATTATGTATTCATTTTCCATTTAAAGTTTTATGACATGTGTAGCTCAGTTAGTAGTCTTCAGGCAACCTTCAGTGAATATAATCTCGGATTAAGAATTCGGAATTGACCTCCTGTCTGAAAAAACGTTCAACCATTTATACATATGCCAGGCATCATCAGACAGTGTAGGTAAATGAAATATTTTAGCACAGCATCTGTCAGCAAATTAATAAGCTGTCTAAGCTATGTACTAACTGGCCTTCCCAATACCAAAAAGTGTAATTATTTGAGATTAATTTATTAATGCAGTTTATGTCAAATTACATGCACTTTATTTTTTATACAAAGAGCACTGTGCATAATAGTATAGTTGATCAGCAGTGTCATACCAGTGTTTAAATATTAAGTATTTGGCACACATTTCATTTATCATCATCATATATCTTTCATGGAGTTGGGCCACTTGTTGACCCTTCCAGTCTCACATATCCAGAAGTCTCTTCAAAGGTCTACCATGATTCCTTCTGCCATTTGGGGAATAGTATTTCATTACCCTGGGTAATCTGTTTCTATTTGGAGGAAATGCCATCCCTAAACATGCCGGTCCAGAGGCTAAATGTAGCAATCCTACCACTGCACTTACCCTGTTCTGGGCCCGTAACCCATTCAGGGGAAATTTTAACCACTGGCAAGTCTCATTTCTTCTATTTAAAATAATAATAATTCAAGTGAACATTTAAATTTTTAAAGAAGATTTCTAAACTTGCATTTTTTATTGAATTGCTTGAATCTTACACTGGGAACATTTCCAGAAGATCAAGTGTCTAATACTGCCTTTGGAGAAAAAAACATGTATGACACTTCTCTTTAGTATTCTCTTTTTCTTGTGAATACCTGACATGACAAGTTTAGACAAGGACTTAGATCATCTAAGCAAATTTATTTAAACCAAAACTGACCTTTGCAATTTATATTTTATGTTGTTTTTAATATCATTATGCACAAAAATTGCAGTCAAAAAATCTCAACGGAAGCAGCCACTTGGGAGACACGCAGGTAGATGGGAGAATAATATTGGTAAATGTAAAATGATCCCATTACAGGCCCGGTGTGGCCCAGAGGGTGGGTAGAGGTATAGCTCTACTCTTCCATGACTGCGGCACTAGAAGGGGGTGAGTGGTCAGCAGCACTCCCCAGCCTCACTTTACCCCCGGGAAAGACCCAGTACCCACTGTACAGGAAGCTGGGGACAATAGTATTAAGACATCTTAAAGAAAGGGGAGGTGTGGGTGTGGACTGAAATCATCTGACTCCAAACAAAAATTAATGACTGGCTGTTGTGGACATAGCAGTGAACAAATGGGTTGCATAAAAGTAGCTTCTTCACGATGGAGAATATTGTTGAATCTTCACACAGCATAAACACATGCTAACATAACTGTATGAAGTGAAACAGGCTGTTTATTTCCAAACTGTATTTTTTGAAGGAAGGAAGGAACTAATCACTGTCAGATTTCTTACAAATGTCTTTTAACTGTGACAGGGATTTGATTTGTTCCAACAGTAGTTGAAGCTTACTGCAAAACAAGCACGAATCTTTGTTATCACTGTCTCATCCTAATTCTTCCATTCCTAGTATGAATATCACACAATGAATACCAAGCTTCCGTTTCAGTACATTATACGTGAAGTGTGTTAAAAATGCTCATGGAGTGTATATAAAATAGACTGAATGACTTCATGGAAGGAAGTACTTTCTTCCATCAGTCAAACCAGTTTTATTCTGCCAGTGCTTCCCCCACCACATAACTACACTCATACAGTTGGCCTCATTATATATATATATATACACACAGGGCTGTTCTTCAGTGAAGTTTTTTACTGAGGGTGCAACATATCTTCCAAGATGTTTTAAGTGATTATCTTACTGATTTAGTAACATCTGAGACTTTTGTCTCCTGTTTTCCAAGGACATAACCTCTTGCATTATAGTCCTGTTCTGTACCTATTTTTCTTTCTTCATTTTTTTGTTTTCCTCATATTTGGTAGTTTTGTGGTGGAATTATTTAAAAGAAATTTCATTTCATTTTTAAGGTCCAGATGCTCCACCATGAAGCACCGAACAGCTACATTCCAGAAACACGATTTAAGTGTCTGACCATCAGCATCATATCTGTGTCGCTAGCAGTTGGACTGCTTATCCCTAACATTGAGTTGGTCCTGGGGCTTGTTGGATCAACCATTGGTGTACTGATATGTGTTATGTTTCCAGCTATTGCCTTCATATGTATATCAACCAAGAGCAGCCAAGAGAGATTGCTGGCTCAGGTGGGTATAAAAATACATTGAGCTTCAAGTTCTTGGATGCTATACATGGAGGGTTATGCATCCATTTCATTTATTATCACGCCTCCAACAAGTGTCGATGTCTATTATAACTATACAACTTTCAAGCTGCAGAATTTAAAATGTGTTCTATATTATTTGTCAACCTGTAGATACAATTAATGCGCAAACAGGCCCACAAATGTATGATATTGACAAACATCATACAACAATACAATAATTTTTTTGTTATGTTAAATATTAATGCAGCATACTCATTGGTTCAGACTTCTTTAAAATGAAATGTGTCAGACAAACATTTGTCTAAACACGCTTCAGTTAACGTAACTAGTTTCACAGCTATCACGGAATACCTATAGATGTACTTGTATTTCATTCATTCCATTGGCATGTGCAGAATGTGATGATTCTTTGCCATTCTCAGGAGCTTCTCTCATTCCTCCTGTTGTGTACTTTTTCCTGCCACCCTTCTCCACTAACTATTCTTCCATCCTCTTCCACTTCATCTTGCCATCTATTTCTTGGTCTGCCTCTCAATCTTGTTGTTCCCAAAGTCTTATATAATACCCTTTTGGGAATTCTGTTTTCTTCCACTCTCTGTACATGCCCAAATCAATGTAATCTATTTAACATTATTGTCTTGTTACAGTAGGTTTTTTAACATTTGTAGAATTTCTTTATTGGTTAATATCCTCCAATTTTCTTTTTCATTGTCATATACTAGGCCTAAAATTCTTCTATACACTTTCCTTTCAAAAATGTTCAATTACTTTCTATCTCTCTTTGTTAGTGTCCAAGTTTCTGATGCATATGTTAACGTTTTGTCTATTGTTGTGTTCTTTAGTCTTAATTTTAGTTTCTGTGATATGTTTTTATTTGTAAAAAATTTTTGAAGCATAAAATATGTTTTGTTAGCATTTTTTTATTCTTTCTTGCAAGTCTGTTTGGTTATTGTTATCTCCATTAAGTATAACTCCTAAATATTAAAATTTTCCACTCTTTCAAATTTGTAATTTTTTATTTTCAAAGTCCTATTTTATTTTTCTTTAAACTGTTTTTCCTTTCCACTATCACATATTTTTGTCTTTTCTTGGTTTATCTGTAGTCCAAAATTTCTGGCAGTGTTTTCCATTTCTACAAAAAGTTTTCTAATTTCTATTTCATTTTTTCCAATTAATGCAATGTCATCTGTATATGCTAATACATTCAATTGTTCTTTACCACTCTTTATACGACTAGGTTTATGCTTTGTATCACTTTTTGTAATGCCAAATTAAATAATATTGGTGATAAAGGGTCACCCTGTTTCAAGCCTGCTTTATTTTAAAAAAAGATGACAATGTTCTTTCCATTCTAACTGCACTTCTTGTCTTTTGTACATGTTTTACACATATTTATTAATTTAGTAGGAATTTTAAATTCTTTCATACATTCCCATAGTGAATCTCTATGTATAAAGTCATATGCCTTTTGAAAATAAATAAATAAATAAATTTGTTAACTGCAATTAGGTTGACACTCTGTGGCAGTAGTACAGAATACATTTACACACAAACGATATGTTGGTTCAATGAGGAAACCTTTCTCTTTCTTTGCTTCTGATTATGTATGAGCACAATGGAAATTTGAAATTCAGAAGACACTGCATATTTATTTCATAGCTGTCCATCAGCAATAAATTATAACACTTTTTATGCCCATTCCTTGCAGAGGCTTGGCCTTCCATCTTTATTACCTTCTTCATCAATCTTTAAATCACTGCCACCTGTGTAACTTGTAACGCATCATGTACCCCTCATCTATTGACATTAATCTGTTTTGTAGTGTAAGTTTGAAAAGTGCAGAATATTGTTTCATTAATGATTAAAGAGTGTGCTGTAGTGCTTCCAGTTTCATATTCTCGTTATCTCCAATGTCTTCATACATCTTCATCCTCTCATGCCTGCCATATTTCCTTCAATGATGTGTTTTAGATGACAATTCCTACACAAAATGTGACCAATCCAGTTAATACTTCTCCATTTCTCACACAATCAGTCCAACTGATCTTGTCTATCTCCATCTCCAGCACCATATTTCAAATACCTTTCAAGTTCATTTCCGATGTGTTTTCCACAGCATTCAGGTTTCAATACCATACAAAGCTGTGTTCCAATTATAACATTTCATTATTTTTTAAATTATGTGATCAACCTCAAACCTCATTACATTTTTTAAGCACAGTTCTTAAATGAAAGTTGTGTTTCCCATTTTCTGAAATACATGGATGGTATTAGGATACAACTGTAAAGAGTGTATGAACAAGTATTCAAAATTTGGTGCATTATAATTTTTGTTTCAAAGGCTCTCGTCTTTATTGGAGTCCTGATTCTTGTACTGGGAACATATGCAACACTATATGCAGCTAGTGAGTCAGGAGATGATGACAGAAATGAAGCCATCAGTCCTCTACCTGACCATTTTGACATCATTTCACGGATGACTCCAGTACAAGTTGATAAACCTGCGGTTGACAAAATTGTTGTAGATAAGCCAGATGCTGTTGAGGTATTAAAAGGTACAATTTTAACTTTTCATTTATGTTTTATATAAGTGTTTAAAGCCCAGTGGTAACTATTTGTACCACTTACTATAATATTAAGAAATTGCATTTTTTCCCACACCATGTATTTATGTACTTCAAATGCTTGTAACAAAAATTACCAATTGATTTTCCTAACTGGCATTAATTGATTGGTCTTTATAGTGGACACAGACTGTGTTCTCTGTGAGGTACAACTGAATTTTTGAATATAATTTAAATAAATGTCATTCTTCCAGAGGTTTTAACATATGCATCTACTTTCTCACAAAAAGTCTTAAGGTGTGTCTGATTTTTAGGTGATGGCATTGTACTCTGGTGGGTTGGTTCGAGAATGTTTTAGGGAGCCAGAACGTGTCCACCTCGACTGCATGACTAAACACTGGCATGGCACCAATATTAATAGTTACAATCTGCAAATGGCCTATGTCCCATTCATTTTCCATATTGGCCACACGTCCACCAATCAGATTATAGAATTCCTGACTGTCTTATAATTGGAATATAAGCCTACTGTGTGGTCACTTTATCTTGAAGACAGTAACAACCAGTTTCTCCAAAAGAGCAACAAATTAACCTTTCACAATATGGTGTCATCGCTGAGAACAGATACAGGTTTATTACTTTTTATCACTGCTGAAGTCACATGACTAGATGATTTTATGAATCATATCTTAACCATTTGGAGCCAGAATTATATGTGCATTGTACTCTGCAGAAGACCCAGGATTTGAATGAAGGCCCATTTCTTTGTTTATTGAGTTGAGTGGATGTTCAGTTTTCTCAGCATTTCACTGCATGTCAACTACAGTCAACTTTTGGTGCCAAAGGATTAAAATGCCTACCTATTTTAATCATATACTGAATATTACTGTTCTCACAGTGATGACTATGAAGATTTACTATCATCTCCGATGTGACACCACATAGTGTGATAGAAACTAACCTTTTGTGACAAGTCCACTGCCTCCATCTTCAGAGTAAAAGAGGAAAGTACCATAAAAATTGGGGCAGCAAGTTCCTCTGGAACAATGGTGAATTTATACGAGACTCATGACAGCACATCGCAGATGATGTTTATCATCATAGCCACCTCAATGAGTAACTCAAATCTTACATAACAATATTAAATATGTTTTATGTTTCCACTGTTAGTGAAACGTAAAGAAAGTGCAGCTGATCCCAAGCAAGAGGCATTAGATGAAAAGATGCACACAAGTGGGCAGAATGTGCCAATAGAGCAAGTAAAGCAGCCAGACATAGCGAGGAAACCTGACATTCGGCAAGAACCTCCAGTACCTGTGGAACCAGCTGCTGTACAGACAGGAGCAGAAGTGGAGGAGAAAAAAGTGAAACAAGAGAAAGATGTGGTGCCTGCTGCACCGCAACATGACAAACAGGTTGGAATGAACCCACTGCATTATTTCACTGCTGGATCTATTATACCCAGTCCCAGCCTGTCTGAAGAATTTAATTTGAAATTGCAGCTCTGCTGCTGAGTGGCTATTACAGATGTGACATGGCACTGTAGTTCTCATTTCTGGCAAAACCTTATTCTCTCTACCAACTTAACTCCATGGAGCAGAATTCCAGCTGATAAACTGGTAGCTACTCAGCTGATTATGAAGTTTTCCACATTCTGGAGAACCTGAAGAATAATGTCCGTCTTCACAGAAGTCCTCCAATAGTTGAGCCACACGAATCCAACCCGTATCATTCCACTGTAATTAAGATCCATTTTAATATTATCATTTGATCATTGCCTGGGTCTTGCATGCAACATGCTCTGCCCATCTCATTTTCCCTGATTAGATAATCCAACTATATATGGTGAAGAGTGCATATCATGCAGCTCTGCACTGTGCAATTTTTTGCATTTTGCTGTTTCTGCATATCTCTTACGTACACGTGTATCCTCGGCACTTTGTTCTCATATACTTTTAGTCTGTGGTCTTCCATTGACATGAGATGCTGCACTGTTATTCATATAGCCTGTTTATCATTACTGCCTTTAGTCCATTATATAGTTCCTGCTGCTTCAGGCCATATTAATGTTATTGCTGTAGAGGGGCCCTCATCCATAGTCAAGTGGAACCACAAAAATGCCTGTTATAGCAGATCCCCTTCAATTTCCACTAATAATATATAGTATATATGGAATAATGATGACTGGGTTGGTATGGTAATTCTTACAAATAAACCTTTTTTTAAAAATATACTGTTTTAACCTATGTGAGGAAACATTAAAACTGTTTTCTGCTGGAAAATTTGTGGTTCACAAATGTGATCACTGGAAGTGCAAGAAATTTATGTACAGTTTCTCGAAAACCTGACTCCATATACGTGATAAAACAGATATCAGAGACTTGGATAAGGAGAATCCTTATGTAGTGTTTTTTATAAGATTTCACAAAATAATTACACAGTGTTTAGTCATATTTTTTAAAATAATCACAACTGATTTTTAATACAGTTGATTGAACAGTTCCCATATCCTCTTGTTCCAGTAGGATAAAATGTTTTGATTTGGCAACTGATCCTGGCATTGCCTATTTAATTCCATTATAACTAGGAATTTATGCTGCTTCTACCGATATTCAGTTATGATATGAAATTTTTTGGTTCATTACCTTCAGTTGGATAATTATGTTTGACTTTTTAGAGCTCTTTTCCTGATGTCCTTCTTTGTTTCTACCCATAGATTGATGAAACTGCTCTTCATGTCGCTGCTGTAAATAAAGATCTAACAGTAGACACTAAGGAAGAGAAAAAGATCATTCCTGATTCACCAGCAGAGAGAAGGAAAGTGAACAGTGAACAGGTGAACCAGGATGCAATAAAGAAGGAAGATGAAGAAATGGCAGAAGCTGAGCAGGCAGAAGCTGATAATGAACAAAAGGATAAAGAGCTGCTTAGGAAACTTGAGGAGCACAAAGAAGTGCAAAAGATGCTTCTTCAGGAACAAAAACAAATTCTTGAGGAACTGAAAGAGCACAAAAAAGACATTGAACAGGCGGTGGCTGCCAAGCAGAAAAGTGATGATAACATTCCAAAGGATTCTTCCGGTATAGTACAAGATGGTGGAGTAAAACCAGGGGGTAAAATGGACATTAATAACAAACAGTCTGTAGAAAATATTCCAAATCCACAGAATGGAGTTCCTGGAATATCAATGGTACAAAATAAAAATAATGTAGGAAATGATATTCAAAAAGCACAAAGTGTAGAAACACACAAACAAAATATAGTTGAAAAGAAAGATGTGCCACAACCTGTCAAAGTTGATGGTCCAGAGAGAGATGTAGCAGGAGAAGGGCCAAATCATTTGGATGAAATGAAACATCTGCAAAAGAATTCAGTGCTGCAAGGAAGACCACAAGGTGCATCCATAAATGCAGGTAATGTAGAAATGAGTGGCTCAATCCTTCAGCAAGCTCAAGGTTTGTAATAATCCTATATAAATATATGTTTGGTCACTGTGACCCAGTTTTAAAGCAAGGTGGTAAATCATATAAAAACATATTGTACCAATCTTTATTTTTATTTGTCTGTAAATAATCATCATTAGCATATGACATTGTTGCATGCAGTGGGGTCTATAAACTTCATGACAATATTCATTAGTAAGTGAAATTTGTTATGACAATCTTATGAAATTAAAGCTCTTCATTCATTTTTTAAATGAAATTTTACAATAGAGTGACCAAACTAGATTTCCAGGTAGTCCCTAATTCAGACTATATGTTCCAGTAAATTTAAGCAGCACAATTGGCCACATTTAATATTTATATAGAGGTTCAATTCAAGCAGTTTTTGACTGTTGTCACTCTTAAGATGTCTTCAGACACTTAATCTTGCCAATGTTGATGGACACAAATATGTACATAAGAAGTGTGGACAGTCAGATATTTAGGTCATTAAATAATGGTACGCAGTCCGTTTGTAATGACCCAGGGGTGGTTTCAGTTTCAAAGCATTAACAATGTTATTGAGATTTGACATTCCCATAGGAGTAAATGTAAGTTTATGGTTGTCTGTGGTGTTACATCATGTCAGTTTGTGGGTGGGTGCAAACACTGCAAAAGGAACTGCTGCCTCCTCCTACAGAGTAACAGAGGAAGCGGGTTCCTCTGAAACATGGTTACCAGTCTGCAAATTATATGGTGTCACATCCCAGAAGTGTTGCTGTCCCCCTGTTGAATTAGGCCATATGTTGGGTCAATGAGTGCACTTGACGATATTTTGTTCATGTTATTTTTATATAAGGTATTGGTAATTTATAGGGGACCGCGGTAGCACAGTGGTTAATGTGCTGTGCTACAAATCGGAAGGTCACTCGTTCACTTCCAGATGGTGTCATTGGAATTTTTCATTGACATAATCCTTCCAATCGCACTATGGCCCTGGGGTCAATTCAACCTCTAACAGAAATGAGTACCAGGTGTATTTCCTGGGGGTAAAAAGTGGCCGGTGCATAAGGCTTACAATCTTACCACCATCCTGGGCCATTGTCACGTAATCCGGGAATCTTAACTTCCTGGAACCCTCTGGGCACCTCAGGCCTCTAATGGGACTGATTTACCTTTTACCTTTACTGGTAATTTATTTCATAAGATATTTAAATACATTCATTTCAGCCCTTTGTCACCTGTGTTTTGAATGTTAATGTGTATGAGAGATGTAGGATATACTGAGTGAGGTATTATTTGTTTCATATCTGTATTGTTTGTAGAACAAATGCCAACCAGTGGGTATGGTCTGTAACTCAGGAAGATAACACTGCCACTTGCCTGCTAGAGGTTATGTCCTTGCTATGAAAATGTTTACATTAAATTCACTTTACTTCCATGATAGTGCACTGACTGCTGAAAGTGAGCATATTTCACACTAATAAAACAAATTATTTTACTGATATTTAAGTATACCTGTGATGGCACTGATGCAATCTACCCATCATGATGGCATGCATCATATGTTAACATAAACAGACTGCATATATAATAAGTTTGTGTTTTATAGATTCATTGCATTTTTTTTTCCTGTTACCAGTCAGCTGTTGTGTTCAGCACCACCATGTACCAGAGAAAATTTAATGTGTGCTCTGTGGAGCATATTGAATTAACCTTTTGGCGCCGGAATTATTTTTTTAAATTTTAGCACACCTTGTATATAAAATGTGAATAATACAGGAACCAAATACATTAGAATTATGAGACAAACTGCATTTTGAAGAGAAAAAAAACGGAGAGTATATACCATGTTTTAATATCCAAATCTCGGCGAAAGAGAGTCTAGGTATGCACGAATGGAAACAGCATAAACCCTGGTTTGATGAAGAATGTTTAGGTTTTTTGGATCAGAGGAAGCGGGCAAAAATGCAGTGGGT